>JAEIGA010000700.1_pt1 | contig 49761 bp, 70 predicted proteins | sample 9270691 | NCBI WGS metagenome assembly JAEIGA01 (sample SAMN17057246, study PRJNA624740) | gut metagenome | biome: biome; isolation source: fecal sample | host: Bos grunniens | place: China: Xizang | collected 2019 | reverse complement strand
GAAACGGTCAATCTTCGATTCCGTCAAATTCGAGCGGTTTTCAAGTATGCCATTTCTCATGAGAAGTACAAGCATTCGGACCCGACGCTTGGCATTGACTTGCCAAAAGCGACAGGGCCGAGAAAGCGACACCTCTCTCATGATGAGATTGGTAAATTGCTAGAAGTTTTGAAGCCGGAGCCAAGACTCTATCTTTTTGCAAAGATGGCTCTTTGTACCGGTGCCCGAATCAGCACGCTTTTGAGTGTGCATAAAGACGATATCCAACCTGACGGCTCGGTCTCGCTTTATAACCACAAAGGATCGCGTTGGTACACGGGATTCTTTGACAAAGAGACAATGCATTTACTGAGAGGTCGTGAAGGCTATATCTTGGCTCTTCCAGGCAAGAATGACAAGCCCGCGTCGCGTCGCTCTATCCAATACGGCATTCAGAAAGCCTTGGATGCGCTTTTCAACACGCCTGGCACGCCGATTGAGGAAAAGGCCGTCATTCACACTTTGCGACATTCTGTGGCCACAAGAATGATTGAGCGCGGCGTCCCGATGGAGGTGGTCTCGAAAACATTGGACCACAGCTCAATTTTGATTACCAGTCACGTATATGCAAAAGTTAGCCCAAACGTGATTCAAAAATCAGTCAAAGACCTTTGGACGTAAGAGGATAATTCTGGAATCAGAGGAAGCAGTTTTCACTTTTCAGATGAATAGATATTGAGGTATCTTATTTTTAGGCAAACGCGAACAAACCTTCGCATCTAGCCTGAAAAATCAGAAAAGTTGAAGGAGTGTTTTTCTTTGGAAAAGCTTTATTTATCGGCGAAAGAGGCGTCAGAGTACACAGGGATTTCAATCCCGAAACTCGCGAGATTACGACTTGAAGGTCGAGGATGTTCGTACATCCGTTTAGGAGACAGCAAGACAAAAGCTGTCATTCGATACCGTCGCGCGGACCTTGATCAATGGCTTGAACAAAACATGATCCGCACGACTGGTGGCCTATGAGGCCGAGATTAAAAGAGGCTCGAATTCGAGCGGGATATTCGCAATTGGAGGTTGCGCATATCCTTGGCATCTCACAGCAAAGCGTCGCAAAACATGAATTAGGACGAACGACGCCATTGGAATTTAAGACCATTCGAGGATATGAGCAATTGCTGGGCATAGATGCCCGTCAATTGTTCCCCGATGTCTTTTTGTAATTCCATTAAAACACACGCTTGCTGGGCTTGGCAAGAAAAAATGAATAATTAGATACGAATAAATACAAAAGGCCTCCACAAGGGAGGCGCTTGATAAGGAGGAATGAGCTGTTTGGTTCGTTCTTCTTTAGTAAACCACAGCCATTCCCTCCGGTCAATGAGAGAGGGAGAGAGCAAGCGTGAAACACTATTTCAACGTACATGTTGCAACTGAGGTCGGCATTAATGCTGCCATCATTTTTGAAAATATATCGTTCTGGATCAATCACAACACAAAGACAGGAAAAAATGAAAAAGAGGGCGAGCATTGGATGTATGCAAGCCAAAAAGAAATCGCCTGTCAGTTTCAGTATCTAACCATCAAGCAGACACGCACGGCCATCGAAAAGCTCATCGAAAACGACTACATTCGCCTTGGTTGCTTTAACCGACACAAGTACGACCGAACAAGTTGGTACGGTCTAACCGAAAAGGGCAAGAGCTTCTGCCCTCAAGGACTTAAGGTTGTGCCCTCAGGGGCAAATGGTAGTGACGAGAGTGGCGCGACGATACCAGATATAAAAAAAGATTTTGAAAAAGAAGATTTAAAAGACAAATACGCCCAGTTGGCGTCCTTCTATGGAGTTTCTTAAAAAATGAAAACCTTTTTTGAAATTCTTTCTAAATACAAAGACACAGCCTTTGCCGTGGCAATTATTGCCTTCGGCATTGGTTGTTACTTTTATGGAGCTCATGTCGAAAGACTTGAGGCTAACGAAGAAATTGCTTTACTGGAGAAAGAATATGCAAATCGCGAATCAGCATCGCTTTATGAAGCCGACGAGCTTCGCAAACAGCAAGAGCAAAAGTTCCTTGAAGAAATGGATCGCTTACGCGCTCTTAATGCCGACATTAGCCTTGACGCTATCCGGGTGCGCGAGCAATTCGACAAGCTCCAATCCGGTCGTGATTCAAACGGCCAATCAAGCGATCACCGAACCGACCGATGCGATGCCTTACTATCAGAGGCTTACAGCTTGGCGAGTGAAGGTGAAGGCTTACTTAGAGAACGCGACGCAAGACTGAATGCGTTGAAGTGATCCGACCGCCGAGGCCTTCTGTATTACAGGAAAGATCGTAGTTGCTGAAGGATTGACAGTTCCCTCTTGAGTTAAGAGTGCTACACTTATATTTATTTGTAACGGTTGGTTCCGTTATCCGAAATACACAGTGGAGCAGTTATGGAATTCGAGGACCTTTTAAAAGTATTAGGTGAGCGATGCGCTAAATTGGGCCCGCAACTTGGCAGCGAAGAGGCGACTAAAACGTCGCTCGTTCTCCCGTTCATCCAGGCCCTGGGCTATGACATTTTTAACCCCGAAGAAGTGGTCCCGGAGTTTAATGCTCAGACCAATGTAAAAAAAGACCAACGCGTTGACTACGCGCTCTTAAAGGATGGCAATCCCATCATCCTGATTGAGTGCAAAACGTATGGTGCCGACTTGGGCATTGAGTACGTCGAACAATTGAAGCGCTATTTCCCGTTCGTCAAGACGGCGAAAATTGGTGTCTTGACCGACGGCAATCGCTATCGTTTCTTCACGGACTTGGAAGAGCCCAATGTGATGGACAATGATCCATACATGGAGTTCTCGCTCGAAAAACCCGACAAGAACTTATTGTCCAAACTTTTGATGCTCCGAAAAGAAAAATTTAATGACGACGACGCCATTAAAGATGCAGAGCAGCTCAAGTACACGAACCAATTCAAAAAGCTCCTGGCTCAACAGGCCGAAGACCCGGACGACGATTTTGTGAAGTTCTTTGCCAAGCAAGTCTGGAGCGGCCAGCTCACGCAAAACGTCAAGGCTAAATTGACTCCTCTTTTGAAGAATGCGATTAAGCAGTTTGTTGAGGATCGCATTGCCTCTCGCTTGCAAAAAGCTGCAGAGAAGGAAGAGAAAGAGCAGCAACCAGTTGAAACTCCTGTCGAGGATGAACCTGCGCCTGTCTCCAGTGCCATCGAGACGACCGAAGAGGAATTGTTGGGCTTCAATATCATTCGAGCAATCCTGGCGTCTGAGACTGATGTCTCCCGCATTCATATTCGAGATGCAAAGACCTACTGTGCAATCTTGCTCGATGACAACAACCGCAAACCGATTGCTCGTTTATATTTCAACAACACAGCAAATCTTCGAGTTAGCTTTGGTGGTGCAAAGAAGGATGACCCGGCGGTCTCTATCGACAAAGTTGAGGATCTGTTCCAGCACGCCGATGATTTGAAGGCTGTTGTTAAATTCTACGATTCGCCTTGAGCATCCAAGTAAAACGCATTTGAGCTCCCCTTTTTTGGGGAGCTCAAATATTATGCTTAATAAGTCGTATTAAAGGCCCATCATCTTTTTGAGTTCGGCCTCGTCAATAATAGTCACACCCAGAGCCTTGGCTTTTTCTAGCTTAGATCCAGCATCATCTCCTGCGACCACAAAGTCAGTCTTACTGGAGACCGAGCCAGTGACCTTGGCGCCTTTTTCTATCAGTAAACTCTTAGCCTCTTCACGAGAGTAAGTTGGAAGAGTTCCTGTTAACACGAAAGTTTTCCCTTCTATAAGGCTAGAAAAGGCGCGTTTGACCGCATCATTTAGCATGTCAGCAGTTACCGTTATAGAGATTAACGGTTCGCGTCCAAAATCAGTGTCAAGTAATGTCTTTATTTGATCTCGAGAAATGGCCCCGGTTTCCAAAAGTGAATAAATTCTCTCTTTAAATTCCCAATCAGGTTCAATACTTTTAGCTAAAGCTTGGGCGGCGCTTTCTAACGACCCATAAGATTTAGTTTTTTGTTTTTCAATGTGAACGCAGTAAGGTAATACTCTCTTCCACTGGTAGTCGACAGGTTCCATTGTTTCGGGGTCAAGGAACGTCAGGTAATCAAACTCTTCAAATTCAATTCGTGCCCACGGTCTTTTTCTTAGACCTCCGTTCTTTAAGGGAGCATAAAGTTCCAGAGCATTGGAGCCTATCAACGGCGTTAGGTTGTATTTTGAGAAAAGAGGACCGTATTTGTTAACCACGTCTTCAAAAGATGTAAAGAGGACAGGGCGCTTCCAGGCCGTGCTTGGCACCTTTGATGCGTCAACAGGATAAACGACTTTGAATGGGTCTAAAGTTTTCCTAGTCCGTTCGCAGACGTCTTCAATGTCAACTCCACAATACCCTGCTTCCGATACCGTGACCTTTCTAGCTCCGCCAGGGCAAGAGCCTCCTAGATAAACAATCGTGACAATCTCGCCGGTTCCAACAACTTCGGCCAATCCTTCTAACACTTTTTCTATTGGCATATGCACCTCTCTATTTAGTGTGCTTAATTGAAATCATAACACCGAGCTTGATGCATGCGTATCGCGTGAATATCTGAAAAGTGTGGGGAAAAGTGTGGGGCAAAATAAAAAACAGGCCGCGAAGGCCTGTCTTTATTGATGTTCTGGCGGAAGGGGAGGCAGACTTTTTATTTTGGACAATACCAGTCAATACTGTACCAAAGATGGACAAATCTGCGCAAAAGCCTTGAAAACAAAGAGGTTTCGAGAGGTCGGCTTTTTCAAACTCGTGCATCCGTGTGCAAATGTGTACAATTTAGTTCGCTAAAGTGTGGGACATTTGTGTGGGACATCTTTCATGCGAGACAGTTACAAGATAACTCAAACCGATATCAAGAAGCTCCCGGCGGGGACGCATCGAATCGACGATGGTTTCTATGTTCGCGTTCGCGGCAATTCTAGAAGCTATTTCTTTCGAGCGCAAATCGACGGCGTTCGAAGGGATATCGTTATTGGTTCGGCCAACAAGCTGAGTCTAATGGCAGCCAAGGCAAGAGTGTTGCAACTTCGTTCTAAAATCGCTGCAGGCGAGAATGTTTTTGAGGCGGTAGAGGCTGAAAAAGAAAAGAAAGTTGTCGTGCCGACCTTTGCCGAATTTTCAGTCGAGGCAATTGAGGCCATTGCTAACGCTCGACGCTGGAAGAACAACAAGCATCACAAACAATGGATCTCCACAGTGAAGACCTATGCCGTGCCGGTGATCGGTAAGAAAAGAATCGACCGATTGACGCGCGATGACATTCTCAGCGTTGTCGTGCCGATTTGGGAGACCAAAACGGATACAGCGTCGCGTCTTTTGGCTCGCCTTGAGAAGATTGTCGACTACGCGACATTTAAAGGCCTTTACGACAAGCCAAACCCTGCGCGATGGAAGGGCAATTTGGACATGATTTTGCCTGCGCCTGGTGCGGTAAGACAGCCGGAACATCACGAAGCAATGACACCAGAAGAGGCGCAGCAAGTTGCAGCCTTTGTCGAGCACGCAAGGTCGGCGTCTCATAGGGCCATTCTTTTTGGAATTCTGACCGCATGCCGTGTGAGCGAGTTTCTGCTTGCCAAGTGGGAAGAAATTGACTTCGACAACAAAGTATTCTTTGTCCCGCCGGAACGTCGCAAAGATAAGAGGAAGTATCCGCATCGGGTGCCTTTGCCGACCCAGGCCATTGCTCTGTTGGAGTCTATTGATCGCACGAGCGAGTTTGTCTTTGTGAACAAACAAGGCGCGACTTTGTGCATCGATACGCCGAGACTTTTGCTTCGCCGTATTGTTGACCGTCCTGTCACGATGCACGGCTGCCGAAGCACGTTCAGAGACTGGTGCGCCGAACATGGTAAAGACCCAATCCTAGCGGAAAAGTCGCTCATGCACACGACCGGGAATGAAGTCGAGCAGGCTTATCAGCGCAGCGATCTCCTAGAACAACGCCGCGTGCTGATGCAAGAGTGGGCGGATTTCCTTTTTTCTAGCGAGTAGAGGCGAGGGGTGATAAAGCCTGCTAGAAGGGTGTAGCGAAACGCGACACCCTGTATGTTGCGTTTGCCAAAATTGGCATAGCAACATATAGAGGGTGTCACGATTCGTGATACCCTTTAAGTGGTATGTTAAAATGTCGAAGTCTCCTGGGCTGGGTCGCGAATGCGGTAGGCATAACGTGTGCTGAGAAACCTTTGCTTACAGGCAAAAATCAGACTAGATTTCTGGACAGCCAAAAGTCGAAATGCGCTGGACGCGGCGGGGAGGTCTGAGTGATGTTGCTTCATCATCCGGGTCGTCAAAGCAATGGCGGCCCGTTTCTTTTGAATTTTGTGCTCGCCCAAAAAGGCGAGCGCAAAAAAAGACCCCGACTGGTGCAGTTCGATCTCTTAGCTTCTGCAAGACGTGGCCTTTGTCGAGCTTCGTCGCTAAAAGGTTTTATCGAATCCTGTTCGGGGTACTCTTGTCGCTATTCTAGCAAGTTGCCAAAAAGCGCGAGCACGGTCAGTTTGCCTACTCCACCAGGGACCGGCGTAATCATCATCTCTGGCGAATACGCATCTCTGCTCACATTCCCTAGCAACTTGCCATTCACGAGATTACAGCCACAGTCCACATACACTTTGTCCTCGCTAGGGCAGGTGATTAAGTTATGATTCGGCGTTGCACAGACAATGACCTTTGATAAATGTCGGAACATGCTTGCCGTGCTATCGTCCGTGGAGCTACGTGTCACACAGACTGTGTAGCGCGGGTCTTCGAGTAGCATCTCAGCAAGCGGCTTGCCGACAAGACCGCCACTGCCAATAATGTTGACGACAACATGCCCTTTCAGTGTGCACGTACTGCGCAAGTGCTCAAGGTATCGGTAGATGCCTAAAGGCGTACACGGACGGTATCGGCTGTACTTTCCTAGGCCGTCAATGTCCTTGTGCGGGTCAATGAGCTTCGTCACGATTTCGCAAAACTGCTTGAAATCATAACCTTTGAACGGGTACTGGACGATAACGCCGTGATACCCGCTAACGTCAGCTTCCCAGACTTCATCACGTTCAAGCACATCGCAGACAACACCGACTTCATTAGCAAATGCAACTTTCGACTTGATGTAGCTGTTGTTATCAGCTCGGTGTTCCTTGTCGGTAATAATGGCCATGCGTCGTTCGTAGCCAATGGACTTAAGCCAATCAGCGCGAACTTTGAGCTTCGCCTTCTCAGATTCGACATAACTCAAAACGTCTAACATTTTCTCGTTCCTCAATACCAGTCGTCCATTAGGAAGTACAAGATGCCGAACGTGGCAACGGCTGCGATAACTCCAAATGCGATAGCTAACAACATTACGACGCCTCCTTGATTCGATTTTCAAACGTGCTCGCCGAAGCCAAAAGGTCCGCCACTGTCGCGCCGTTGAACTTAGCCTTAATCTGCTCGTGCTTCATTAGCTGGGCGCATACTCCCAGGGCGACGACTGCGTGGCCAAGCGCCTTTTTCGTCAGATAGCCAGTCGGCTTCTTGGAGCGATGCCGGGGCAAACCGCCAAGCGGGGAGGTAATGAAGTGCAGCACTTGCTCTTTGTCTAAAAGCATTCGCGGGCGGCTATTGATTTCAGTCATTTCCTTCTTGACGAGGCCGTTCTTGATAAGGTAATCAATTCGACCGCGGGTGAGGCCAAGAGCAATAGCTTCTTGGCGGGTAATCATCTCGCTCATGCGTAATATCCCGTTCCAATTCGCTCAATCGTGCGTTCGAGCTTGTGCTCGCGCATTGTCTTTTCATCATCGCCGGCGTGGAGCAGGTAGCTCAACTGGTCGAGCATGATTCGCACATCGGCAATCTCCTCGATGACATGCAAGCGCTCGGTAGCCGTGTCAATAGGGCTGGCTTCGAGCTGAATTGCGTTTTTGTACGCGATGGCAGCATCTTCAAGCTCATGCATCTCTTCGCGGAGTTTGGTGATTTGATCCATCAGGCCGAAGTGGTCGGCGATAGTCTTAATCCTTTTATTGATCGTCATTGGTGTTCCTCAAATCCGTATTTCTCAAAAAGTGCCTTACCGTGTGCCGGCACCATTCGCACATTGCAAACGCAATCGTCATCGTCAAAACGACAGAATCTACAGCCAATTTCATACTCAACAAATCCATCGACCGTCGTTTCTTTCAGTGCATAGTAAGTGGCATGTCGTGCCGTCTGGATCATCTCGGCGACGTCTCTAACGCCACCAGCGAAATAGTTCAGGTTGCGACGAAGTTCAATGCGGCAGCAGATATTGCCGGCTTCCTTGAATGCCGAGAGCATTTGCTCCAGGCTGCAGCTGTCTGTCTTAAAGTAAATTCGTTCAATCATTTTCAAACCATGCAAATCGGGGGAGTAGGCAATTTTTCTTTAATCGGACGCCACAAATGCAAGACGCCAGGATGGGTGTTCACATATTGAGATTTGGCCGGATGGTATTGGACGACGCAATCTTCCTCATCCCAAAACAAATCTTTGATGAAGCACATTTCTGACCAATTGGGCGTCTTTTTTGAGCCGTCAATGTGAATTGAAACGTGTTCCCAATCGAGGCCATCTGAAGCAATAACTAAAAAGACTTTGCCTTTATTCGGAATCTTGAAAGCGCCAGCATTTCCGATGCTATCGTCGCTTCCAAGGCGACCTTCGCGGATGCGGTATTTATTAGGCACATGGAATGTCATTCGGTCATCTCCAGTTCGAAATTGTCCGGGTCGATGTCGACGTCGAGACGCGTTACTCGATTGTGGACTCTTGCTTCAACAAACTTGCCAATTTGGAAGCGAATGTCGAACCAGTTTTGGCCGCCAAAATCACGAGCTAGGTTGGTCATGATTTTGAAAATCTCGTCACTATTGCTTGCATCAAACTCGCCATAATGACCGGTTGTGATGCACGTTTTTTGGGTAAAGTCCCAGACGATAGAATTGCATTCCATCTTTGCGACGAAGCGCTGCGAATGCTGCTCAGCGTTCTTCTTTCGAACATCGGCCTTTTTCAATGAGCCTTCAACTATTTTGAACAGTGCGTCGGCGATCTCTTCAAAATAGGAATACTGATCGACCGAGTAGCGAACCCAGCGAGCAATGCTCTCATCGTCGAATTGCGGGGTGCTCTTTTGCAGGTTCTTATAGTGCAGCGTCAGACGTTCTTTTAGTTCTTTTTTGAACATTTTTCTCTCCGCTTTAATACTTGGCGATTGCTCGCTTAACGGTTTCTACAGTGAGCGTTTGGCGACCAATCTTGTTTCGCGTGAGATCCTTCATCGCCAAGTACTCACGGATAAGTCGTCTCGGGCACTCGTCGATGCTTCGATGTACAACTTCGCCAGCAATGACAGCGAAGTCTCGAATGGCTGTCAGCTCTTCGCCCTTGCAGACAAAAGAGCCGGACTCAATGCCGCGCTTCGTTACTTCTGCGACCGCAACCGAGGCATCCATGCACAAGTCAACAATGCTAGCGATAGCTTCGCGATCAAGCCAGCAGCGCTCTTCCGGGATGAGGAGGATGATTTTGCTCACGTTGAAGAAGTCTCGAAGGCATAGAAGGTCGTCCAGGTCGCAGTTCCCGGTCGGCAACTTCATCTCAGAGACCAACTCGAACTTTCTGAAATCGTCGTGCAGCTTGTCGAGGTCTGCTTGGCGGAAACGGAAAGGGGAGAAGTAGGTCTTCGTGCTGCGCTTCTTGCGGGGTTTCTTGCTCGCGGGCATTACAAAACTCCGTATCCAAGGCCGAAGCCAACGCCAAAAACAAAGCCAATGATGGCTACAGGGATGCAAACAAATGCGGTCACGCCGAGTAAGCTAAAAATCAAAGCGAGAATTTCTTTCATGTTTTTTCCTGGGAGGGTGTTCCGTTTTGGAACACCCCTAGTTTTGAGCTCCCCTTTTTGGGGGTGCGCAAAATGTGCCACACCCCTTTTTGGGGGACACTACATTTTGGGCATCGCGAAACGCGATACCCTTCGGGCTAGCCATTCACTCCAGCAAGCATCTTCATTTCCTTGGCGCTGGCTTGGCCAATCTCGGCCCATCGCTCAAGGGCGGACTCGGTCCAGATCATGCCGCCAGGGATCTTCTTGCCGGCCGGGAAGATGCCGTTACGAATCCAGCGTCGAATTGTTGCGGTGGAGCAGCCATACAGCTCAGCCACTTGTTCGATGCGATAGACCTTCATAGTCGTCTCCATTGGTTAGGGTCAGCGCTTGTGTAGAGCCACTCAGAATGCGACGTCGTCATCCCAGCTTTGGCTGCTTTGCGGCTTGCGCGGCGCAGATTCAAAGCCACCATTGTTGCCATTGCTGCCTTGGCTCTTGCCGTCAACAAACTGCATTTGTTCGGCAATGATTTCGGTCGTGGACTTTTCTTGACCATCTTGACCTTGCCACTTGCGGGTGCGGAGGCGGCCTTCAACGTAAACGTTGGAGCCCTTGCGCAAGTATTGGTTCACAAGCTCTGCTTGCTTGCCGAAGAACACGATGCGGTGCCATTCCGTTTCTTCCTTCGGTTGGCCATTTGCATCTTTGTAGCGACGGGAGGTGGCCACACTGCATGTGCAGATGGCTGCGTTGCCGGCGGTGTACTTGAGGTCCGGGTCCTTGCCCAAGCGGCCCAAAACGATGACTTTATTGACGGATGCCATAGTTATTTCTCCAAAAGTTTGTTGAGTTGCGTCTCAACTTCGTTCAAAAATTCGATGCACTTGTTCTTGGCATCGTCAAGTTCCTCAGCACTAGGCTCAAAACGGATCGTCCAGAGCTGAAGGTATTCAAATTCGCCTTGCAGGCGGGGGTCGTAATCTACGAAGTCGACCCATTGGCGGCCGGTACAGAGTAATTGCACGAGCATTTGTGCTCGATACTCTTCGGGGACAACGCCTTCCTTAATTCGGCGCAGATGGGTGGTAGTGTCTGGGCACTTAATTTCTAACAATCCTTCGACACCAACCAACCCATCGGGAGACGCGCCAAACCATTTGATTTGTGGATGCGGGATGAAGCCAACCAGGTCCACAAATCGGCCTGTTTCGGCTTCGTACATTTCTCGGGCTTCGTCTTCATGATCGATGCCCCACTGCATCGCGGCCGTTGTTCCGATGCCGATGGATTGGCCGGTGACGCGCTCGGCGATGAGCTTGTCGATGAGTTTTTGGTAGCCGGCCAAAGGTTTGCCTGTCTTCTCGGAGCGTGCCAAGACGTCACGCGCTTGAGAGGCCGTCAAACAACCAACGCGACTGCGAAACCATTCAGAGGTTTGTTGGAGCGGGCTTGCCATGATCAGAGTCCCAATTGGTTCTTAAAGCGGGCGTGGTAGCCAGACTTGGCGAGTTCATTGCGGGCCTTGGGGCCGATGCGTTCAAAGAAGTCGATATAAGCCTGACGGCCTTCCTTGACGGCATCTTCAGCGCCTTGAAGCAGGTCAGGGGAGATAGCCGGGGCAGAGGGCTTTGCTTGCGGTTGCGGAGCGCCCATGCCGGCACTGGCTCCGTCGTCGTCATCGTCTGCCGCAATTCCAAGGAATGCGCTCAAGGAGTAGCGGCAGGCATACGTGCGGGCGGAGCCAAAAGCCTGAGCCTTGCTACCACGCACATCGCCGACCGGCATGAAGAGGGGACCAGAGCTGAGGGTTTCGCCACTTTCGTGACCGAGGATGGTTTCAACCACAACGCCATCTTCCTGGCTCGTAACCTTTTGGGAAAGGAAGACGCCGTTGCGATTGAGAGCGGGGCGGACAACATCAAGAATGGCGCCCAAATCGGCGTACATACCATAATTGGCCTTGCGGTTTTTTACGACCGGGCCAAACTCGGCTTGGGCCTTTGCAAGCGCCTTGTAGATGTTGGTTGCAGATTCGTTCATGTTTTATTCCTCAATGTTGAAGGGCTGGGGAGGTCGACTGTTAAACAGACTTGTCGTCAGAGGCAAAGGAAATCGCCTCCCCATTTCGGTATCCGGTCAAGTCTTTGATGGAAACGTCGCTAACCTCAAGAGACAGAAGACTTGACCGGAAATTTGGTCAAATCCAGTAGCCTCCTGACGGGGAAATGTGAGTGTCGCTATCGCGTTCATGTGCTATGCAGATTTCGTACCACTCGTCGTCAGCCAAGTCTTCAACCGTGTCATCAAAGTGTTCGATGATGTAGTCGATGACGTCTTTGCGAAGACCGATGCATTCGAATAGGACCATCGCAATTTCTTGGTTGTCCATGTTTTCGAGAGCTTGGCGAGCGAGCTCGCTACTGGATGGACGCTTCATGCTTTTTCTCCATAGGGTTCAACTTCGGCCCAAGCAATGACGCGCGCGCATTCGAAGTATCGAAAGGCAGGCATGCCGTCAAGGCCAACGTAACGAAGGACCGTTACCTGGAGCGATCCTTCAAAGGTCTTGATCGTCACGAGATATCGGTCCGCTGCCGGCGGGATTTCGCTTGGGAAGCGATGCCATTTGATTTGTTGCGTCATGTTTTTCTCCGCTTGGCTCTCAGGGTGGGCCGCCCTCTCTTGGGAGACCGAGTGGACCAACGACCCACCCCTAAAGCACTCACCCAAATCAGAAACCAGCCATGCGGAAGAGGCCTTCCGTATAACCAGTCACGTGTTCGATAACCCAAAAGAGGACCACGAAACCGCCGACAACGGCAGTCATGAGAGCCGTGAAGCCAAGAGCGATCTTGATGTTGTCGATTGTGCGGTTCATGGTTTACTCCCGTTTGCTAACTTTTGTTTGCGAGCAAATAAAAGATAGCTTTGTAATTCACTAACCAGAATGTTAACGAACTAACGAAACTTAATCAAGTTTGCTTAGTAAGTGAGATGTAAACTTTTGTTGATTTTGGTCAAATTGGAGCTAAGATAGGTACAAAAAAGCCCCGCCAAACGGCGAGGCTTTGATGGGCATGTAATGGCTGTTATAAGGCGCGTGCTACGAATACGACGCGACCGACAATGTGGATTCGTTTAATGTCGTCGTCGCCCTCGTAGGTTTCTGGTTTGTAGGATTGATTATCAAATGTGACGGTTAGGCCGTCTTTAACGATAGCGAGGCGACCAAATAGGAAGCGGCCATCAATTGTCAGTGCATATATAGAGCCGTCGATAACGCTTCTGTTGTGCTCTGAGATCAAAACGTAGTCTCCGTTTTCTATTGTTGGTGCCATGCGATCACCAAGAGCTCGAGTTAGCCGGCAATAGTCAGTTAGGTAGCTTGAAGCGCCAAATGTCAAAACGTCTGACGCAAATGCAAATGGCGGTTGTTCTTCAGCTACCTTCCACTCGCCTTCTATGTACCACGCCTGATTTATTGCGACGTAGTTGTCCTCTGCTGGGGCGTAATCGCCTATCGTTTCGGGGGCCGTATCGAAGCGGCCGCCTTCTCCTTTGTAAAGCCAGTCAAAACTTACACCGAAAAAGCTAGCGATTTTCACGGCACTCTCGTATCCAAATGACCCCTTGGTAACCCATTGAGCCACAGCTGCGGTCGACACACCGCAGAAGCGAGCAAGTGCTGCCTGGGATTCGCCGTTTTGTTCTAAAAGGTTTCGCAATCTTTCTTTTCGTGCTTGTTTTTCGTTTGTCATACCAGCCTCCGTTTAGTTAGCTTAATACAAACTTACAAAACAAATAATAACGCCATTTGATTTCATTGCTAATCTAGGTTAGTATTCAGGCAAATAAAGATTAGTTTTTCTGCTAAAGGAGAAAAATATGATTAGCAACACGAAGGCGGGATTGTCTCCTGCGACGTCGTCGAAGGTAATCGACGCCCTTGGCGGGACCACCGAGGTCAGCCGCCTTTGCAGCGTGTCTACTGCTGCAGTTTCGCAATGGCGCAAGAACGGAATTTCCCGTGCTTTTGCTTTGTATTTGCGCGAGCGCTTTAAGCACTTGCCGATCATGAAGACCGAGGAAGTGCTCTCCTTGTAGGAGGATGGCGATGCATTTTTACCAACACAACATCGGCGACTTCGCTATTGAGACCAAATACCTGACTTTTGAGCAAAAGGGAATCTACGTGGATTTGGTTGACCACTATTTAGCGAGTGGCAAGCCACTGGCTAGCGAATGGCTAGCGAATATCAAGCGAATGGCTAGCGATGGAGCGGTTGATTCTGTTTTAAGCCTCTGTTTCGAGAAAGACGGTGACGTTTATCGTTCCAAAAGGCTCGATTTGATGCTCGATGAGTACGAAAAACGGGCAGAAAAGAATAGGGAAAACGCACGCAAGCCGCGCAAAAAGTCTGAAAAATCAGGCGAAGACGTCTGTTCTGGCAATTTATTAGCGAGTAGCAAGCCAGTGGCTAGCGATTCGCTAACAACCAATAACCAAGAACTATTAACTATTAACCAAGAACTAATTAAAGATAAAGGTTCCAAAAAGAAGGTAGTTCTTGAAAAGCCCGAGGGGGTATCTCCCCAAGTTTGGGACGACTTTGTAGCGCTTCGAAAACAAAAGAAGGCGCCGCTTACCGAAACGGCCTTGAAGGGCATCGCGAGGGAAGCGCAGAAAGCCGGTATCACTCTTGAAGAGGCGCTTTCGACTTGCTGCCAGCGCGGATGGCAAGGCTTTAACTCTGAATGGATTCTTGGCAAGGCGAACGGATACGCAACACGACCGCTATCAGTGGAGCCTGACTGGAGCCAAATCGACTACACAAAAGGACTGACGCAAAATGAAGACGGTTCGTTCTCTTTCTGATTTGGAATGGCAAGAGCTTCTTGTCGAGTATGACGAAAACGGCAAGGCCGTTCGTTACAAGGGTTTCCCGATTCATTCCTATCATCGCTGCGCTTTGCACGGCGAGCAACCGAAGGAATATCGAGTTGACCACGGCGGCAATGTTTACGACGTTTACGCATTGCCTGTGCCGTGCCTTAAGTGTGCGCGCATTGAGTTAGTGGAACAGGCTCTTGGTGATGCTCTAATCCCGAAGCGCTTTCTTGGTAAGACGCTTGAATCCTTCGAGCAAAAGACGGCAGAGCAACAGAACTCCTTCAAAGTCATCAAGGAATTTGCTGACACCCTGGAAGACTCTCTCAAGTCTGGTCGTTGTTTGATTCTCTGCGGAACACCGGGTACAGGCAAGACCCATTTGGCTTGTGGCTTGGCTCGCGAAGTCATTCTCGCTGGACACACGGCCATGTTCACGACGGTCCAAAAGCTCATCCGCAAAGTTCGAGCATCGTGGGGCACAAAGGAAGAGCAAGAAACCTTGAGCACCTTTATCGACATCGACCTTTTGATCATCGACGAGATTGGCGTGCAAGCCGGTAGCGAAAACGAAAAGAGCATCCTCTTTGACATCATCAACTCTCGATACGAAGAAGAGCGAAGCACGATCATCATCACTAACTGCGATCTCAACGGAATCCGTCATTATCTCGGCGAGCGAATTGTGGATCGATTCCGAGAAAACAAGGGCCGTTTGATCCAGTTCAATGGCAAGTCTTATCGAGGGCAAGAACTTTAGGAGTAAATCATGAGTCTCGGATACTGCAAAGATTGTGTTTATTGCAAGCGAATCACAGTTATTCCTATCAAGGGAATGCCCGAGTTCTTGTCGGCTGATGGTCGTTGCGTTCGTCACGCACCGGTCGTTGGCAAAGATTGCACAGCTCGATTTCCTGTGGTTCGTGTAGAGCCGGATGCAGACGGTGATATGGCAGGGTGTGGAGATTTCGAGCCAGCGCCAAAAGAGGAGCTTCGAAAGCTCCGAGCTAAGTATGGCAACAAGTTTCTCGAAACCGGAACTTTACAAGTCAAAAAATGTCAAAGCTAAAGCAACGAATTGATGGAGAGAAGAAATGAAATTCAAAAAACATATTGCTTGTTTATTTGATGCGACTGATGAGCGAGATGCTTTGGGTCGTATTTGTCTTGAAGTGAATTGCGCTTATATTTTTCGTTATGACCCTACGGCAGAAATTCGAGTAACGATTCATGGTCAGGTGTACTTCATTCAAATCTCCGACATGGAGCAAGCGGAGAAAGAAAATGCATGATGGAACATTGTCAATCAAAAAAGAAACTTTTTTCGGCCAAGAGTGCATTGTCCTTTATGTTGAAGAAAGCGAAGGCAAGGCAAAAGCTATTTTGACAAAAGAATCTGCCGTCAATGTTGCTCAAGCACTTTTGCGAATGGCATGGAAGTGTGGCTTTGTCATTATGAAAGATGATGAGCAAGCGGAGGGGAAAGATGAGTAAGGAAAAGTTGGGCAAAGGCGTTCTCTTTGAGCGCATCCGTCGCATCACCGGCTACTTGGTTGGCTCGATGGACAAATGGAATAACGCTAAACGCGCTGAGGAGCGTGACCGCGTGAAGCATGGTTTGAAGTCGTCGGAGAAAAAGGATGAGCGTTGAATTGACCGCTAAGGCCCATAGATGGCTCACCAAGCGCTTTTTCACTAGCGTTGAGGCCAACGTATACGGGACCAAGCAAGGCGACCCTGTGACCTTGTCTGTGGCTGCTATCAAGCATCAGCTTGAAAAGAAGCGAGACCCGGAACGCAAGCTCAAACGTTTGAATATCGCCATTACGGTCCGAGACTTTTCGACAATGGCCGATTACGCAAAGGTATCAAAAGTCACTGATCCGATTGCGATGAAGATTCGAGATTTAGTCGGCAAAGGTCCGGCGGTGAACTTTATCGTTCGGCATGAGACGTCAGACCGACTTTGCATCGACTTCGATGGGTCGATTGTTGAAGAGTGAAAGGAAGTTGGATGGGTGCACGAAAGATGAAGGTTGCGAAATACGAGTCAGGGACGTCGACGATGGCTTTTTCTGTGCGACGAGGGTCGGCGATTAAGGTGGCGATTAAGGTGCTCTTGTGTGCGCTTGCTGTCGTCAGTTTCTTAGGTGTTTTGGTAGCAGTTTTAGGGGCGTGAGATGACTTTTACGAAAAAGATGGAGCCGAGCCACATCGAGATTGAGCTCGAAGTCGGCATCGGGGAAGAACCGTACATTGCACACGTCGACGAGGTAGTCGAGCGCATTGCTGACGAATTGGCAAGCTATGAGAAGCCGCACTTCAACGTAAAGCGCGGCGAACTTTATGTCGGATTTCATGACGATCACGACGGAATTACGCCCGAAATGGCAATGTTCGTCAAAGAGATTCGAGACAAAGTCGAAGGGCTGAAAGTGGAAATGACAGGCACCGGCATGGGCGCTTTCCCGAAGGCGCACAAAGGTAAGCTGATGCGCATCGTCTTAAAGGCTTCTCAACAGCATGAGTTTGATTTTCGCCCGTCGCAAGGGCACTTCTAATCGGTAGAGGTTGGACATGGACTTTTCGAACGATCCTTTGCGTGAGCGCATCGAGCCGATGGACGAGTTCTTGCGAGTTTGGGCAAGCTGGGGCCGTGAGCACTGCATGCGAAGCGAATCCATTACATACAAGTTGATGTGTTGGGTTCGCGATCATAGCAAACGAGTTGAAGAAATTCGCGAAGGGATTGCTACCGGGGAGCGGCTGCACATCCGTCGCGACGACAGCGAGCTTATTGCGTTGAAAGTTGAGCGCATCCTGACGCATCCGGATTATTGGGCAGGGCATCATCGTGAACGAGACATCCTTAAGGGCTTCTATCTCTCACGGTCATCGGCACCAGCGGGACGGATTGCCAAGGAAGTTTCCACGTCTTACGACCGGGTTTATGCCTGGCAATTAGAGGCAAGAGTGAAGAAGGCCTTGCTCTATTTTTCTAATTTTTGGCGAGATTAAAATTGTGTTGACAACATGTAAAAATAGTGTAACAATCGTGCCAACAATTAGAGATCGTAGGTTAGCTCCGTTGATGCGCCAGTAGGCGCTTTTGACGCGCCTGCAAGAAAGAGAAGCTCACTAGCGAAAGCCAGTGGGCTTTTTTTATTACCGATTTTTCGCTACCTTAGCATCGTTTAAATGCAAAGAAACGGCGCTCAGGTTTGGCCACGCGATAGTGGCCTTTTTTGCGCCTGTCGTCTAAAGCAGGATGGATTCGTTAGACATGGGGACGAGTCAGATACCGGTGCAAGTCCGGTCGGGTGCGCCAATATTCGTAAGACCTTGAGGCAGTCGGCTTTTTGTTATGTTTTTTCTACGACTGACCTCAAGGCAGCCTTTATTATGAGCCACTTAATTACATACAAAGTACATGGCACACCGGTGGGCAAGGGTCGACCTCGCATCTCCACACGAGGTGGTTACGTGCGCTCTTTCACACCAGAGAGGACGCGCGATTGGGAATGTCACGTCAGCGACGTGGCTCACGGTGCAATGATCAATGCAGGATTGGTTCCGACATACGACGCGGTTCATGTTGTCATCGATGCCTACTATCCTGTGCCTGCTTCTTATTCAAAGAAGAAGCGTGCAGCATGCATCAGTGGTGAGATGAAGCCGATGGTTAAGCCGGATATCGACAACGTCGTGAAGGCGCTCCTCGATGCGATGAACAAAGTCGTCTATGTTGATGACAAACAAGTAGTGAGCGTCGAGGCTGAGAAGCACTACACGGAACAAGACGAGGGCTTCGTTGTTATCGAAGTGAGCGTCGAGTGATGTTTTTGGGAAGGCTTGGGTCCTTCCAGAGACCTTGAAGCCTTGCGGGTCTCGCGAGGCCCGAAATTCGTCTAGCTATGGGTTTCAAAAATGTGCGTACCCATAGTTTGTAGCCACGGTGGTGGTTGCCACGTTTTGAAACAAAATATTTTTAAAGAAATGCCGATTTGACGAGCCAAAACGGGATTTTTAATTCAATATTTACAGTGCAAGGGCAATGCGTACTTAACGCATTCACGCTTGGAGCACGTCGAATGGGTTGCCATTGCGTTTGAAAAACGAAAGAATGAAATAAAACCCTTGCAAGGAGGGTGACATATGGCTGAAATGACAGAAGGTGTCAGCATTCGAGAATTTGCCCGTCAAGTAGGTAAATCTGAAGGGATGATTCGAAAACTCATCAAGCAAGGCAAGTTGCCTCGAAACGATGACGGATCTGTTCCGATTCGAGACGGCTTTAAGGCTTACGACAAATATGCAAAAGCCGTCGCCGCAAAGAAAGGGAAGGCCGTCGAGACGCTGCCTGATGACGACAATGCTCCTATGGCCGGCAGTGCTTCCAAGGCGATGAATGTCACGGAGGCATTCAATAAGGCACGATTAGCCGAGAAAACATATCAGGCCAAATTAAAGGAACTTGAATATAAGCTCAAGCACGGCGAATTGGTCGAGCGCGCTACAGTTGAGGCAGACGCTCAATCAACGGCATCGCTTGTTCGTGAGCGCTTGATGTCGATTCCTGTCCGAGTTTCTGGTTTATGCGAAGGCCGAATCGCCAGAGACATTGAGGAAATTCTTGAAGACGCAATCAATGACGCTCTTAAGCATTTTCAAAACTCGGAGTTTATCGAATGAGCTGGACGAGTAGTTTTGCTAAGGCCTTCAAGCCTCGCTCTCGATTAACTGGTAGCCAATGGGCTGACAAATATCGTCTGATTCCTGCGGGCACATCTCCTGAGCCTGGCGAATGGCGAACAAGTCGAACACCGTATTTGAGGGAGCCTCTTGACGCAGCTACTGATAAGAAGACGGAAATTGTGGTCTTCTGTGCCTCATCTCAGGTTGGCAAATCAGAGGCGCTCCTCAACATCCTGGGCTACTATGCCGACCAAGAGCCGGCTCCGCAGCTCATGTTGCAGCCTACGGTTGAAATGGCTGAAGCTTTCTCTAAGGAACGCATTGACCCGATGTTCCGAGTCTCTCCGGGCTTATCCGGAAAGCTTGAAGATGGGCAGGACGGGCGAGGAAGCAGTCGCAAAAGCTCAACAACCATTCGCATGAAACATTATGCTGGCGGCTATTTAGCACTTGTGGGTGCCAATAGTCCTGCTGGTTTGGCCTCGCGTCCGATTCGTGTTCTGTTGTGCGACGAAGTGGACCGCTATGGTGTCACCAAGGAAGGTGATCCGTTGAAGTTGGCCATTCAACGTACTCAAAACTTTGCTAATCGAAAAATCATCATCGTGAGCACGCCAACAATCAAAGGTGCTTCGAAGGTTGACGAGTGGTACGAGAAGAGCGATCAACGCCATTTTTATGTTCCTTGTCAGCACTGTGGTGATGAGTATCTTTTAAAGTGGGAATACGTCCACTGGAGCAAGGACGAAGAAGGCAATGCCTTGCCGGACACTGCAGCGATGTTTTGTCCTCATTGTGGCGCGCAAACTCGCGGTGCATACAAGCCTGACTTGCCGACATTGCAAAAAGGCCGTTGGAAAGCGTCCAATCCTGATAGTCGCATCAAGGGCTATCACATCAACGCTCTGTATAGTCCGTGGGTCAATCTGCGCGATTTGGTCGAAGAGTTTGTCACGGCCAATAAAAATCGAGACAAGCACGGCTTGATGGAATTTGTGAACTTGAAGCTCGGCGAACCGTGGGAGGAAATTCAAGCGGGCGCTGACCTATGGGAACACTTGCATCGTCGACGTGAGTATTACCCGAGCGACGATATTTTGCCAGAAGGCGTGTTGCTCCTGACGGCAGGCATTGACGTTCAACATGACCGCCTGGAATGCACCATTGATGGGTGGGGCATTGGGCGTGAAAACTGGGGTATTCAACATCGCATTATCTACGGTAAGCCTGACGATCCTGCGACGTGGCAGCAGCTTGACGCTGTTTTGCAGAAGCCTTACATGATGCCGAACGGCGTGAATCTGACAGTGGCTTGTGCCCTGGTCGACTCTGGTGACGGTGCTTATACATCGAATGTCTATCAGTACACCAAGGCTCGCGAACGATTGCGCGTCTTTAGTGCTAAGGGGCGTGGGGGTGTTGGCGTGCCGTTCATTGGCGTGCCATCAAAAAACAACCCGTATGGTGCAATGCTTTTTACGCTCGGTGTCGACAGTGGTAAGTCTCTTGTTATGAGCAGTCTTGCCATTGAAGATGAAGGCGCAGGCTTTGTGCATTATCCGATGCAAGCGGAGCGCGGATTCAATGAAGCGTATTTCAAGCAGCTCACGGCTGAAACCCTTGAGAAGCGCTTTGAAAAGGGCGTTGTGAAAATGTCCTGGGTGAAGATTCGCGAACGCAACGAAGCATTGGACTGCAAAGTTTATTCGCGTGCAGCATTGGAACTTCTTAATCCCAATTTTGAGTATTTAGAAGAGTTGTACAGAAACGGCGGCATTGTTCGCCAACAAAACAGCGCACGACCTAAAGGAACGCTATCTAAAGGTGTGAAGCTTTTCTAACAAGCGTACATATAGTTGACCAAAAAGACCGCTTATTTCAATCTTGAAGTAGGCGGTTTTTTTGTTGAAAAAGTTTAGGGGTGTTGTTCATGTCCAACAAAAAGCTCCAGGTCGAATACGTTCTTGTTGATGACCTGAAGTTCTACACGCGAAACACGCGTACCCATAGTGAAGACCAGGTTGCGCAGTTATCCGAATCCATCAAAGAGTTTGGATTTACGAATCCTGTTTTGATTGATGAAGACAATGTCTTAATCGCAGGTCATGGTCGAACGGCTGCTGCCAAATTGCTTGGCTTGAAAGAGATCCCGTCTATTCGGCTTGCTGGTCTTAGCGAAGCACAACGAAAGGCTTTGCGTATCGCAGACAACAAGTTGGCCCTTGATGCTGGGTGGGATGAAGAACTTTTGGCGATTGAGTTGCAAGAACTCGAAGACATTGGTTTCGATGTGTCTTTGACAGGCTTTGACTTTGAAGAGCTTGAGGCTTTGATAAGTGGTGAAGACGACCAGAATTCTCAGACTGTTGAGGATGAGGAGCCTGAGAAGCAAAAGGAATTTTCGGTCCGAGTCGTTTGCAAAAGCAAGTCGCATCAACAAAAGGTTTACGACGAATTACAAGGCCTTGGTTTCGAATGCAAGGTCTGAATTGAAAGATAGGGGGCGAGAGCCATGTCATGGATCACGCTTAAAGACGCACGCGCCAGACTGCAAATGTGGCTTGAAGCTGAAGCTGCAGTGGCGACGGGGCAGTCGTACAAGATTGGCAGTCGCAGCCTTACGCGCGCCTCGCTCAGCGACATTCGCCAGCAGATTAATTTTTGGCGCAATGAGATTGCCAAGTTAGAAAATGGCCGTGGCTCGGGTGCTCGTGTGTTTCGAGCAGTGCCTCGAGACTTCTGAGGTGAATGTTTATGAACATGTTTGATAAAGCGATTGGGTTGTTTAGCCCTGAACGCGCTTTGAAACGTGCGACGGCTCGTAAAAAGCTCGAGTTTTTCAACTCCGGCTATGGCAATCATGGGGCTTCTTATGCCCGCAAAAGCCTCATCAGTTGGGGCGCTGTTGGCAAGGATGCCGACACGGACATCGTAGACAGCCTTCCGACGCTTCGCGCTCGAAGCCGTGACCTTTTCATGGGCTCGCCTTTGGCAACGGGGGCTATCAAAACTGTCCGCACGAATGTGGTCGGTAGTGGTCTTGCTCTCGATGCTCAAATCGATGCGAAATTCCTTGGTCTTACCGAAGAACAAGCACGAGCTTGGGAAGAAAACACTGAACGCGAGTGGCGACTTTGGTCCGAAAGCGTTGATTGCGATGCGGAACGTCGCCAAAACTTCTTCCAATTGCAGTCGCTTGTACTTTTATCGGCGCTCATGAGTGGCGATGTGTTCGTGACGATGCCTGTTATCAAACGACCTGGCAGCGCTTATGACTTGCGCATTGGGCTTATCGAGGCTGACCGCGTTTGCAATCCGTTGACGATTCCGTTGGGTGTCAACATTTTGGGTGGTGTGGAAGTAGGTGAGTTTGGTGAGAGCCAGGCGTATTGGGTTGCGAAACGTAATCCTAGTTCGCCCACACGCCTCCTGAGCAACACGCCTCAAGAGTGGAAACGTGTACAAGCGTTCGGTGCAAAGACTGGTCGACGAAATATTCTCCACATCATGTGCGATGTGGAGCGCCCGTCCCAACGACGCGGTGTCCCGATGTTGGCTCCGGTCATCGAATCGTTGAAGCAGCTTGAACGCTATTCCGAGGCTGAGCTTATGGCTGCCGTTGTCTCCGGAATGTTCACGGTTTTCGTGAAGAGCAATACTCCGCAGACGCCTTTGGGTCAGATGTTTGATCCGACGCAACAAGTCGACAAAGACCCGAACGTATACGAGTTGGGAAATGGCGCCATTGTTGGTCTTGAGGAAAACGAGTCTATTGAGACTGCTAATCCTGGCCGACCGAATGCGAACTTTGACGGGTTCGTCACATCCATCAGTCGCCAGATTGGTGCAGCGTTGGAGATTCCTTACGAGCTTCTCGTGAAGAACTTCACGGCCAGCTATTCCGCATCCCGCGCTGCCTTACTCGAAGCCTGGAAGATGTTCCGTATGCGTCGCGAGTGGCTCGTCGGCAACTTCTGCCAGCCTGTTTACGAAGAGTGGCTCACTGAGGCTGTTTTGAAGGGTCGAATCAAGGCTCCTGGCTTCTTTGATGATCCTGCTATTCGTGCTGCTTGGTGTGGCTCGGAATGGTACGGCGACTGCCAAGGTCAATTGGACCCGTTGAAGGAAGCTAATGCTGCCAAGGTCCGTGTGGAAGAAGGATTTAGCACGCGCGAACGCGAGGCTGCTGAGCTTACTGGCATGAAGTACGAAACCATCCATGCAGTTCGCAAGCGCGAAGAGGCGATGCGTAAGGCTGACGGTCTGGTGCCGTCTGTAGCAGTCGCTGCTCCTGTAGAGGAGGATGAAGAGAATGAACAATAAATTTTGGAATGTTGTGACGCAAGACAAGAAGAGTCGATTGGACCTTTTTGGCTTCGTCGGCGGTAGCAAGGACGATCCCTGGGACAAGGGCTTTAACGAGAGCGAGTTTCTTGAGGACTTTCGAAAAATCCCGTCCGACAGCGCGTTAGAAATTTCGATTAATTCTTTTGGTGGAGCCGTTTATACGGCTCTCTCAATTTACACGTTGCTCAAAGCCCATAAGGGCCAAATCACGTTCCGTATTGATGGCGCTGCAATGAGCGCAGCAACCATCATCACGTCCGTTCCTGGCGCAAAAGTTGTGATGCCAAAGGGCGCAATGATGATGATCCACAAGGTCAGCTCTGTTGCGTTCGGCACGACCGACGACATGCGTAAGGCCGCGAATGATATGGAGAAGCTCGAGCAAAACATCCTTGACATTTACGCCGAAAAGACCGGCAAGAGTATCGAGGAAATCAAAGAAAAGGTTGACGCTGAGACTTACTTTACAGCCGAAGAGGCAGTTGAGTTTGGGTTGGCCGACGAGATTGACGATTCGAAGGTGGTCGAAAATCGATCCATCGGCGATGTCGTCATGATTGGTGGCCTTGAAGTGCAAGCAAAGTATTTTGCTAACGCGCCGAAGGGCTTTATTAAAGCGGATTCTCCTAGCGAGACCGCAATCAAAAAGGAGGCTCCTGTTATGGATCTCGAAATGTTGAAGGCGGAGTACCCGGATCTCGTTCAGGCAATCCGTTCTGAAGCAATTAAGGAAGGCGCCGACGCTGAGCGTGCTCGCATCCAGGCAATTGAAGAAATTGCAGTGGCCGGTCACGAAGGCTTGGTGAACGCTGCCAAGTTTGACGGTGTGACGACCGCCGAGTCTTTGGCTGTCCAAATGTGGAAGGCTGAAAAGGCTCGCAGCGCCCGCATGCTTAATGACCGCCAAGAAGATGCTCAAGCATTGGCAGGCATTGAAGCTGAAGGCAATGAAGGCGTTGAGCCGGCGGCAAATGGTGAGGAAAAGGCATTTCAAGCCAACGTTTCTCGCCTTGAAAAAATCTGCAATTTTGGAGGTTAATTTAAATGTCCATGCAATTTAAGTCTGAAGTTGGCGTTGACAATCTCTTTGCAACGTTCAACGAAAACGTGGTGACGGACGTTTTGTTCGTTGCTCAAGGCCAACAACTCAAGCGCGGTGCTCTCGTTGATGCAACGGGTACGCTCTGCGGTGTTGGTGCTGAAGTGTATGCAGTCTTGGCTGATGACGTCGACACGACGGAAGAAGCTAAGGAAGTCGCCGTTTATTTGAAGGGCGAATTCAATGAGAAGGCTTTGTCCGTTGCCGAAGGTGCAATGGTTGCCGAATTGAAGCAATCTGCACGCAAAGTTTGCATTTTTATCAAACCCTGCATGTGAGTAAGGAGTGAAGAAAATGGATTTCCCGTATACGACCCGCGAATTGATGGCGGTTGTGCAGGGCAAGGACTTTAAGACGCCCGCATACATCCGCAACACGTTCTTCAATAACGTGATGCTCTCTAAGACGAAGTATGTCGCTTTCGACAAGTTGCATAACGGCGACCGCAAGTTGGCTCCGTTTGTCAACCGTCGTGTTGGTGGCGCTCGCATCGAGCTCCAAGGCTACGAAACGCAAATGTTCGAGCCGCCGGTTGTTGGCAACCACTTCACGGTGACGCCGGAAGACGCATTCATGCGCGCTCCTGGTCATACCGAATACGACGCTGCTGGTCCTGCTGCTTTCCTTGACTATCAAATCAGCAGCGGTTTCCGTCGCATCGAAAACATGATTTCTCGTCGTGAAGAATGGATGTGCGCTCAAGCACTCGTTCACGGCCACATCGAAATCAAGGGTAATGGCGTCTCTGACGATATTCAATATTGGTCTCAACTCGACAAGGCTGAACAACCGACGTCTGACCTCGCAACGTCCTGGGCTGATGCTTCTGTGACGGCTTTGCAAGTCATCAAGGATATGAACTCCGTCGTTGACACGATGGTTGAACGTTCCGGTATTGTGCCGACGCAAATCATCTGCGGTCGCGCCGTTTACAGCGCTTTGCTCGAGAAGTTTGCTGAATCCAAGATGCTCGACATGCGCAATGTTGAGATGGGCAATGTCGCTCCGCGCGCTCTCCCGAACGGCATCCGTCGCTTGGGTTACTTGGCTGAGCCGGGCATTGAAATCTTCAGCTACGTTGATCGCTATGACGATGGTCAAGGCGGCGTCTTGCCGTTCATCCCGGATGACGTCTGCTTGTTCGTTTCTCCGGAAGTGAACACGATCATGGCTTACGGTGCAATCGCTAACGGTTGGGACGCTGCTGGCGCTCCGAACCTTGAGGTTGGTACGCGTTTCGCTTTCGAACGCCCGCATGATTCCTTGGAACAAGGTCGTGCAATTTACCTCCAATCCAGCCCGTTGCCGATTCTCCAATCTACGGACGGCTTCCACGTTTTGAAGGCTGTCAAGTAATTGGTAGGTAAAAAAGAATAAGGCAGGCGTAACAACCTGCCTTAATTTTTTGGAGGTGTGTCGCATGAAGATTGTTCTTTTACAGAACACCATCGTTGACGGCAAACGCATGCTCGCAGGCGAAGTTGCAGAAGTGTCTGAGGCCTTTGCTTTGCATATGGCCGAGCAGGACCTTGCTTACTTCTTCGAAGAGCCTGGCGAGAAGCCGGCAGAAGAAGTACAGGAAGTCAAGAAGCCCGTTCGACGTCGTCGCACAACGAAGGCGGTGGCGAAATGAGCGCTTTCAAAGACGCAGTTGCTAATGACGTGATGGCCGTGTTCTTGAACGAGGACGAGTTTGCCGATGTTCACGAAGTTAATGGCGAGCGCGTCTCTTGCGTAATCGACACGGACCTGACGAGTGGCGCAGGTGCAACCCTGGAAGGCGTGTTCGTCAATACGCTGAATCTCTATGTGCGAGAGGGCGACATTGATACGCCGGTCGAGGGCGCAATCTTGTCAGTTGATGGTTCGATGCATCTTGTTAGAAGCGTGAGTGTTGAGGGCGGGATGCTCGTGATCGTTGCCGAGGCGAATGAACAATGAGCCGGATAGCACAACTAACGGCAAAGAATGACTCGATTAAAGAGGCCGAGCGTCTTTTGGCTGGGATTCCCGGAGGCATTGAAAAGGCTGCTAGGCAGTCCATCAATGACGCCTTGGCTGCGGGCAGAACTGCGGTCTCTGTTGGTATTCGACAGCAATACACAGTGAAATCGTCGACGATTAAAGAAACCATTCGCGTTAAGAAGGCTTCTCAACGCCGACTGCAAGGCGAGCTTCAGTCGAAGGGCGAAACCCTGTCAACGCGTCATTTTAGGCATTCGCCATCTGGTGAGGCTACGACTGGTAACAATCGCAAGCCAATTAGAGTGACGATCAAAAAAGGCAAGAGCACGAAGTTCAAGACCGGCTTCCTTTGGAATGGCGGTTACGAAACGGGCAAACATTCCATTTATGTTCGTACAGGCGAGAAACGCAAGGCGACGAAGGGTTATCACGCAGGCAAAAACTACAAAGTTGAGGCGTTGAAGAAATCGACTAGCCCGTCTGTTCCGCAAATGGCAGGCGAATCCAACGTTAGTGAGTACGTACAGGAGCGAGTTGGTGATGTTTTTGAATCTCGAATGAGTCATCACACGCGTCGCCTTTTGGGGAAGAGGGTTAAGAAATGATTGAAACCAATCTGGCAATTGCTTTGGGCGTCTTCATCGAGGACGCGCTCAAAGAGCTACGTTTAAAGACGAAGAAAGGGGAGCTACGAGCTCCTCAAATTGTAGATGGGTACTTGCCTCCGAAACGCACTCTTGAAGACGATGACTTTCCTTTTGTGATTGTTCGCGCTGAAGAGGGTACGAGTTTCATGGGGCAAACGTCTGTCACGGTATCGCTCATTGTTGGGTGCTACACGACCGAGACAGACGGCTACGCGCACTGCATGGAAATCATGCAGCGGATTCGTGCTGCTTTGTGTCAGATGCCTGAGCAAACGCTCGATGAACGCTTTCAGCTCGAGTTTCCGATTGTTTGGCGCAATTTTCCCGAGCAGCCTTATCCCCAGTGGCAACTCGAGATGACAACGAAGTGGACGTTCAACACTCCACAGTTGACTAATTTTCTAAAGGAGTGACTTGAATGGCACGAAAGACACAAAAGAAAGCGCATGAACCGCTTATCTACATTGGACGAACGTTTCCTGGTCTCACTCGCTACACCGTTTTTACGGAAGGTCGATTGCCTCCGCATGTGGAGCAAATGATCAAACAAAACGAGCGAATTCGAGGCTTGATTGTCCCTGTCAAGGGCCTTCAAACGGCGCGACGGGACGTGAAGACCAATGGACACATTCTTAACTATTTAGCGACGCATCTTGTGGATAAGGAGTGATGTAAATGGCATACAACCACGGGGTAAAAATTTCTGAGGTCCCCACCTCTATCTTGCCGCCGGTACAAGTTTCTGCCGGCATTCCTTTGATTATTGGTACGGCTCCGGTTGGTATGACCGACCCGTCCAATGTCAATAAACCGATCCTCTGTTATTCCTACGATGAGGCCGTTGCCGCATTTGGCTACGTCCCTCCGAAGTTGGATGCAGCGAGCGGTTTAAAGAAGTACGAATACTCTATTTCTGAATTCATTCAATCTCAGTTTGCACTCTTCGGTGTGGCTCCGGTCATCATCGTTAACGTACTCGACCCGAGCATTCATAAGAAGGCTGCAAACACGATGAGCGTTGTGCTCGACACGAAGACCGGCTCTGCAGTGGTCGAAGAAACGGGCATCTTGTTGAATTCCGTTTCTCTCACGGGCAGCGGTGCCAGCTACATTCAAGGCAAGGACTACATCCTCGCCTTTAATGATGACGGCAATCTCGTGATTACTTCCTTGAAGAATGACGAAGACGAATTCTTGTGCGAAACGGGCGAAACCTTGACGCTCTCTGCTAACAAGACTGATCCGTCGCTTGTGACGGCAGAGGATATCGTTGGTGGCGTCAGCGCTGACGGCAGTATGAAGGGCTTGGAGCTCATCAACGAATGCTTCCCGCGCTTCCGCCTCGTGCCTGGCATCGTCTTGGCTCCGGGCTTCTCTGGTGATGCAACGGTCGCAGCTGTGATGGCAGCAAAGTGCGCAGCTATCAACGAGCATTTCAGCGCTATTGCCTTGATTGACGTCCCGAGCGCTGCTGTTCCGCAATATAGCGACGTTGCTCTTTGGAAGAACACGAGCAACGTGGTTGACCCGTTGCAAGTAGCTTGTTGGCCGATGGTTGCTCTTGGTGACGTTGTTTATCACATGAGCACGCAGTTGGCAGGCTTGATGGGCCAAGTCGACGGTGACAATGACGACGTTCCGTATGTGAGTCCGTCTAACAAGAACTTCCAAATGACCTCTGCAGTTTTGGCAGATGGTACGGAAGTTTGGATTTCTCCGGACAAAGGCGCTTACTTGAACTCTCAAGGCGTCGTGACGGCAATTAATTTCATCGGTGGTTGGAAGTGTTGGGGCAACCGCACGGCTTGCTACCCGGGCGTGACCGACGTGAAGGATTCTCAAATCGCAATTCGTCGCATGTTTGGTTGGATTGCCAATACCTTGGTGCAAACCTTCTGGCAGAGCGTCGACAATCCGTTGAACAAGCGTCAAATTGATACGGTCGTGACGTCCGCAAATCAGTGGCTCAACGGTTTGGCTGCTCGTCAGTACATCTTGGGCGGTCGTGTTGAGTTCTTGGGCACGGAAAACCCGACGATTGACCTCATGGAGGGCATTTCTCGCTTCCATGTGTTTGTGACTCCGCCGTCTCCGAATCGTGAGATTGATTTCATTTTGGAATACGACCCGGCGTACATTCAAACGCTCTTTGGTTGATGATTGGAGGAAATAAAAATGGCAAATGGATCTAATCAAATCCCTGAGCGTCTCATTAACTTCAATGTCTACGCCAGTGACAACACGATGTATGGTGTTGCCACGGTTGAGTTGCCGACGATTACGGCAATGACGGACACTGTGAAGGGCGCGGGGATTGCAGGCGAAATCGATAGCCCGGTCATGGGTCACTTCTCTTCGATGACGACGAAGTTGACGTGGCGCACGGTTGAAGCTGCCGCAATGACTTTGGCAAAGCAAGAAGCTCACGCTGTTGAGATTCGCGGCTCTCAACAAGTCCACGACGCAGCCAACGGCAAGTATGGTTCTGTGGCAGTTCGCGCTTCGATGAAGATTGTGCCGAAAACGGTGACGCTCGGCACGTTTGAGCCGGGCGCTACGACCGGCACGGAACAAGAGTTTGAAGTGCTTTACATCAAGCTCTTTGTTGCTGGCAAGGAAGTTTGCGAAATTGACAAGTACAACTTCGTTGCTAAGTTTGGCGATACGGACCTTCTCGCGACGGTCCGTTCTGATTTGGGCTTGAACTAATCCAAACCAAAATCAAAACTACCGGGCGGGGAGACTCGCCCGGACTCTAGGAGATGAAAAAGATGAAGTATGTTTTTTCTAAGCCGTATGCATTTGAAGGTAAGGCTTTTGATGACATCGATTTAGACCTTGAATCGTTGAAGGGGTCTGATATTTCTGCTGTTAAGAAGCAATTTGCAGCAGGCGGTAATTTTGCAGTCTTCCCGACGGTGGATACCGACTACTGCATCCTCATTGCGGCGCGCTTGGCTAAACAACCTATCGAATTCTTCTTAGAAATGCCGGCACCGGACTATTGCGCAATTGCGCAGCGAGTCAGCCATTTTTTGACTCGTATGGGCTTAGAGTAAACGACCCTTCAAAGTATTTAATGGGGTTGTGTCTCAAATTGGCCCGAAATGATACCTACAACGGGGCTTTAGATTGGTTTGAAGTCCCTGTTGTGGAACTGATTGATTGGATCGAAGCGCTAAACGCTTTGAACAAAGAATAGAAAAAATAAGCGAGCCTGACGTATGAGTTATCTGCCGTAATTTGCTAATATTTAAGTAGATTAAAAAGGTGGAATAGATGCTACACGTTTTAGAAAAAGTCTTTGCTGATATTTTTGGGACTTGCGCTTTTATCGCGGGAGTTTTGGTCTGGATGGCCATTATCACGGTCCTGTACGCATTGATTTTCTAAAGACTGATACGTCCAATAAAAAATAAGCTCGCTTCGGCGGGCTTTTTTGTTAGGGGTAAGAAATATGGCGGGGAACATTCATGAAATAGGGTTTGCGATTGCCGCCCATCTGTCAGGTAACTTTTTAAAAACGTTCGCGAAGGCAAACAAGGTCTTTCAGGGTGTAGGGGACCAATTAAACAAAGTAAACAACGAACTCGCAAACGTTTCTGGTGTTGTGAAGCTGCGCAATGAAAATGCAGCGTTAAAAACGTCTTTTGAAAATACAAAGGCAGAGCTAAACAGATACCGTGAGGCATCTCGTAAGGCGAAAAACCAAGATAAAGAGCTTCTTGCAAAAATCAAAGAGAAGAAGAAAGAGCTTGACAATGCAAGAAAGGCTATTGTCGCGAATGAACGATCATTATCGACGCTTGAAGCTAAAGCCGGAACGACCACAAAGACCTTGCAGGCCTTGAATCGCCAACACCGCGAATTGAGCCGACAAAGTTTGTCCTTGGGATACCAAGGAAAGATGAGCGCTCTGTCTGCGCAAAAGACTGAGGTTGTCGGCCAGATGGGGACAAGTTTCGCAGGTTTTATGCTTGCGAAAGATTTTGCCATGTCAACGTTAGGTGCTCCAGTCAAACAAGCAATGCTTGTTGAGGACACGATGGCCGAAATCCGCAAGGTTGCCGATGACGGGACGCTCAAACAGATGAGCGAGCTTGAAGGTGAATTGCGAGACATGACATTGCGCATTCCGAAAACTTTCCAAGAGCTAGGCGCTATTACAGCAGCTGCAGCACAGTCGGGCATTGTCGGCAAAGATAATTTGCTTCAATTTACCGAAAAGGCCTCTCAAATGTCGGTTGCTTTTGACATGGCAGCAGATAGCGCAGGCGAAATGATGGCCAAGTGGAAGTCAGGGTTGAATCTTGATCTTGGCAAGGTCTACGAATTGGCTGACATTGTTAATACGATGTCCAATCAAAACGCGGCGACGGCCAAGCAAATCGGCGGCGTCATCATGCGAAGTGGTGCTCTTGCTGCTTCTGCTGGTCTTGGTGAAAAGGAACTTGTTGCTCTAGCTGGTTCGCTGATTGGTTCGGGCGCAACGGAAGAAACGGCTGCGACTGGTATCGAAGCGATCATTCGAGAAGCAACCAAGGGCGGCCTGATGGGCGAAAAGCAAAAAGACGCTTTCTCCTACGTTGGCTTTAGCTCATCAGATCTCCAAAAGGGCATGCAGAAAGATGCCACAGGGACGCTTCTTAAGGTTCTTGAGAATCTGAAGAACAAGATTCCCAAGGAAATGCACACGATGTATCTGACGGCCATGTTTGGTGACGTCGGGTCGAAGGCATTGGCTCCGTTGCTCAAAAACACCGAGCTTCTCAAGAAAAACATCGAGCTTGCGACCAATCCGATGGTATATGCAAACTCTATGTTGAAAGAGTTTGAATCACGAGCAGCAACCACATCAAACGCATTTGTTTTGATGGGCAATGCCGTTACGACTTTTGCAAGCATTGCGGGCAAGCCGTTACTAGATCCTATTAAAGAAGGAGCTGTATGGTTTATCGAATGCGCCAAGTCTATGGCCGCATGGGCTGAAGAGAACAAGGGTTTCATCCGAACGATGATGACCGTTGGCGCGACGATTATTGGTGTGGCAGTAGCAACAGCTGCAGCTAAGTTTGCGATTGTTACGACGTTATACCCGATTTTGACGTTAGTCCAAGGCTATCAAGCTCTCAAGCATTGTGTCGAGCTCTACAAGTTGAGTCAGTTCGCAGCAACCGTTGCTGCCAATGGTTTCGGCGCGGCATTAAAGGGACTCTTTATGAATCCTGTTGGCCTTGCAATTGCAGGTATTGCAGCGCTTATCTATGGCGGGAAGTTGCTCTACGAGAACTGGGACACAATCAAGCAAAAGGCTGCTGAGTTGTGGGCTTGGATTTCCGATATTTTCGGCAAGATAGGTGACGCAATTTCTGGCGCTTGGGAAAAAGCGAAAGCATTCTTTGGCTTCGGTCTGAAATCGACGACCGTCGAGGTGATGACGAAGCAGGGGAACACTACTGCGCTCCCTGCTATGGCAAACGGCGGCATTGTTACCGGTCCGACGTTCGCTTTGGTAGGCGAAGGCCGCGAGCCCGAGGCAGTCTTGCCTTTGTCCAAATTGGGCGGCATGCTCGGCAATCGGTCTTCTAATAGCAACGTTGTTGTTAATCTCTCTGTCAATGTCTCCGGTTCGAGCCAGGATGCTTACGCTGATGTGAAGCGTGGCATTTCCGAAGGCTCGGCCAATCTTAAACGCGAGCTTGAGCGATTGTTGAATGATCAACGTCGTCTCTCGTTTGTCTAAGGAGGTGCGTAATGGCTAACTTCAAAACAGTAGTTACGCACCAAGGCGATACGTGGGACATCCTGGCAAAGAAAATCTACGGCAATGAGCTCTTCATGAAGGAGCTTATTAACGCGAACATCCACTTCAGAAAAACCGTGATTTTCTCTTCTGGCGTTGTTCTCAATGTGCCGGAGATTGACACTGCATCGTCTGAGTACGAAGCAAATCTTCCACCCTGGAAGCGAGGTAGAGGGAAATGAGTACAGGGCCGATTGAAACAAACCTTCGGCTCTTGTTTTCTGCGGGTGATGTGAATGTCACAGAGGACCTTCTTCCGGACTTGTTGTCGTTTACCTACGATGACAAGGAAACGAACGAATCCGATGAAATCAGCATCCTTTTGAAAGACCCCGAAGGCAAATGGGCCGGAACTTGGAAGCCGGATGGCGGTGAATCCGTCCGAGCTTACATTTCCAAAGGTACGACAACTGACAAGGGGCTCAATCGAAAAGAGCTCTATTGCGGTCGGTTCTTTGTTGATGTGATGCGAGTTAGCGGCTCGCCTCGTGTTTTTGAAATGCGAGCCATTTCCGTTCCGTTTAACAAGCCTATTCGCAGAAAGATTAAGACGAAGGACTGGGAAGCGAAGTCTTTGAAGTACATCGCGGAGGAGAAGGCAAAAGAGGCAAATCTCGAGTTGCTTTTCGACTCTGAAACTAACCCTATCTATGACCGAGCTGACCAAACGCGAGAGAGTGATTTGAAGTTTCTCTCCCGTCTTTGTGAGGAGGCGGGTCTTTCAATCAAGGTCACGGACAAGCAGTTGGTGATTTTTGATCAGTCGTACTACGAAAAGAAAAAGCCGATTCAAACGGTCACTTTAGGCGAGTCAGGCATCCTTTCTTGGAGTTTCGAGAGCGTGCAGGGCGAGACTTATCGGTCTTGCACCGTCAGTTACCGAGACCCGAAGCAAAAGAAGAAGGGCGAGGCCGGTAGTCATCTTTTTGAAGCAACGACTGAAGATGCAGGGACTTACGAACCAACTCACGACATAAACCTGAACAAGAAGATGACCAACAAAGCGGTCCATTCTTATACGGCTGTCGATGAGTCGGTCGATGAGGACGGTCAAGAATACGTCTGGAAGCGTCGTGCAAAGTCCATTGAAGAAGCAAAGCGCTTGGCTACAGCGAAGCTCCGAAGCCTCAACATGCGACGCGTGACGGGCTCTATGACGGTCCTTGGTGACGTTTCGCTTACGGCAGGCGTCGTCATTACCTGCAAAGGCTTTGGTTCCTTTGACGGAAACTTTTATATAGAACAAGCCACCCACTCAGTTACCACGGGCGGTTACACAACAAGTCTCACACTGAGACGAGTCAATAACAAATACTAATCTAGGGGGCGCTCGATGTTTTCACGCGATGAAACATGGCAGGAGCGACTCAATGCAATCATCAGAATCGGCGAAGTATCCAGCGTGGACTATGCACGCGGGACGGCTCGCGTTGTCTTCGACGATGAAGATTCTGCGGTTTCATTCGACCTGCCAGTGCTGCATACGAATACGTTCGCAAACAAAGACTACGCGCTTCCGGATGTGGGTGAAGACGTCTTGTGCATCTTCCTGCCAAGCGGCCCCGAGGAAGGTTTCATCCTGGGGAGCTTCTACGCGGGCGAGATTGAACTACCGGAAGCAAACAAAAATCGACGGACGGTCGTCTTTAGCGACGGCTCTCGCGTCTGTTACGACCGGGAAGAGCACAAACTCACAGTGACGCTTGATGGTACGGAGATTGTTTTCGACCGCCAAGACGGCTCGATCACTGTGCCAAAGGCTGTCACGATTAACTGCACGACGGCGACCGTCAATGCATCTTCTAGCGTCAAGCTGGACACGCCGACGACCAATATCACGGGAGTCTTGAATGTGTCGGGTTTGATTACAGGCAAAGGCGGGCTGGCTATCAGTGGCGGCTCCGGTGCCTCTGTTGACGGTTCAATGACGACGACTGGAGACGTGACGGCAGGAGGCATCTCGTTACAAGGCCACACGCACCCTGGCGATTCTGGCGGGACGACTGGCTCCGCACAATAAAAGGAGTGATTCGAAATGTTTGGGGTTGTCGGTGTTTTTGGCAAGGTCCCATTCGTTTGCTCACATGGCATGGTCTTGACGTTTTCTAAGCTAACGCGAGAACGCAAGACTCGGTGGGCAAGACACGAAGTGATCGGGAAGAAGCCCGCGCTTGAATGGATTGGCGAAGACCTTAATTCGGTCTCTTTAGACATCCGATTCGACATGAATCTTGGGACGCCTCCAATTGTGTGTCTCAAGGCGTTAGAGAAGATGCAGGCAAGTAAAGAGCCTCAGATTCTTTTGATCGGTGGCGAAATGCTCGGTCGATACGTCATCGAGTCTGTTAGCGAGAATCGCAAGTTCCATTCAGGAGCAGGTGTCTGCATGGTTGCCGAAGTGAGTATTGGCCTGACTGAATTCAGTGGCGATGCTGATGATTGGTACAGCAATCTCTCGAGCGCTGTGATCGGAACGTTAGGAGGCTTGTTATGAGTCGATTCGTTGTGAATTTGAGCACGGCTGTCAATTTTGCTCCAGAGACCGAGGCTGAGGAAATTCTGCAAAACGTCAGGACGATTCTCAGCACGCGAATTGGCACCGTGCCATTGCATCGCGATTTCGGCATCTCTTGGGAACACATCGACAAGCCTTATCCGGTCGCTAAACAGCTGATGATGGTCGAGGTCATTGAGGCAATTAAGAAGTTTGAACCAAGAGCCAAGGTTGAGTCCGTTGAGTTTGACGAGACAATCGAAAGCGCAATGGAGGGACTTTTGAAGCCCCGAGTCATTGTGGTGATTGGGGATGAGGAGTGAAGATAAATGGCGCAAAGAGAAATCAATATTATCCGAGGTCCGATTACGCCGGGCTTCTTGACGGACGCTGACCTGAAAGCCATCAGGACGATTTTTGAGAACATCACCGAATTGGTGTCGCTCTACATCGAGAAAGAGCGAGTTTTGCACGCAGTCCGCACCACGGAAGAAGCGGTGAAGACGGCTCTCGAAGCCAGTGCATCGGCATCGGCGCAAGCGAAAGAAGCCAATGTCTTGATTACGGCTGCGTCTGACTTGCTCAAAAAAGAAGTGGCAGAAGCATTGGCAGAAGCAGAAGCCGCACAGCTTGAAGCTAATGCCGTTCGCGATGCAGTTGTAAAGAACAGCGCATCGGCTGCGGCATCGGCTGACGCAGCGTCTGTTGACCGTCAGGCCGTCGCTGACATGAAGAGCGAAATCGAGATGGTCATCGCTGATGCTGACGCTGACGCAAAGACCGCATCTCAAAGCGCAACGGCGGCAGGTCAATCCGAGGCAAATGCTAAGACTCACATGGAGCAAGCTAAAGCCTATGCTGCTGAGATTGCGGACAAGATTGACACGGCTACGCAGTTCACCGTGGAAACGGAAGAAGATCGCCAAGCTGTGGCTGAAATGAAGGCGTCGGTTGAGTCTACATCCGAGCGCGTCTACAAGGACGCGGTCAATGCAGCCGAGAACTCGGCGCTTTCCGGTCAGTTTGCAGCTACGGCTAGTGCTGTTTTGGAAGAAACCATTGAGGTGCAAAACCTTGCTGAAGGCTTTGCAAACCGTGCATTGGCTGCGGCCGAATCGTCTGAAGCAGTTCTTGCTGAAGCCCAGCAAATTAAATTCAATGCCGAAGAGGCCTCCAAGGCTTCTGAGCAAGCAATTGTATCGGCACAGCAAACGGCATTGGACCGTGAAGCTGTAGCGAAGATGGCCGAGGATACTTCTGAGAACGCCGAATTCGCTCGCGATAGCGCAGCATACGCAGCACGCAGTGCAACGACGGCAACTGAGGCTGTTGAAGCTGCTAGTGCGCTCGTAAAAGAAACAGTCGAGCTTAAGGATGAAGTCGAAGTCCTCATTGCAGACGCGACCGAAATTCGAGATCGAGCTGATGCAATTTCTGCTCAGACGACGGCCGACCGAGAAGCCGTCACGCAAATGAAGGCCCAGGTCGATGCGTCGATTTCTGAGGCTCAAGCCTTGGCAGATGACGTCGAACAAGACAAGCAAGCGGTCACTGAATTGAAGACAGAGGCTGAAGCTAGTGCAACGGCATCGGCACAAAGCGCATCTGAAGCGAGCCAATTTGCGAATGATGCACGCGTTACGGTGACGGAGCTCGAGAATCTTGCGGAAGTTGTAGAGAAAGAAATTCAGGATGCCGAAAGTGCCTTAAATGAGGCTATGGCAGAGCGCCAGGCCGTTGCAGAAATGAAGGCGTCCATTGAAGCTACTGCTGAAGATGTGGCCAATGACGCAGCCTCTGCATCTCAAAGCGCTTCGGCTGCATCTCAAAGTGTTACGGCTGCGGAGTCTGTCCTTGCAGAAACAAAGGCAGAACAAGCCAAGGCTGCCACGTCTGCAAGCGCTGCGGCTTCTGAGCGTCAAACGGTTTCTGATTTGAAGTCCTCTGTTGAGACTACTGCGAGCGATGTGGCTTCGGATGCTGCATCTGCTTCTCAGAGCGCAACGCAGGCATCCCAAAGTGCGACATCTGCAAGCAAGTCAGCAGCGGATGCGGATAAAACTTTGAACGAAGTTGTCACGCTTGCTGCCCAAGTTGTCGATGATCGTGAAACGACGTCTCGAAATGCATCCACGGCGGTTAGCGCGGCAAACACGGCCGTTGAGGCGGCCAATAAGTCCGGTTTTGCTTTCCGATATTGCGAGACGGTAACAGCGAATTCCACAATCTCGCTCGCAGCATTACAACCGTCTGCCAATGCGAAGGTTGGCGACCACATCGTTAACTCGTCCAGTCAAGTGTTTGAGATTGTTGCACTGACTGACTCCAAGTTTACGGTTGGTGGAGTCATTGCTTCGATTCGCGGGCAGATTGGTCCTAAAGGTGACACGGGTGATGCATTTACCTACGACATGTTTACCCAAGCTCAACTTGATGGGCTGAAGGTTAAGGGCGACCAAGGTCCTGTTGGCTATGTGTTCACCCCGTCGATTGATGACGAGGGTTATGTTTCTTGGACAAACAATGGCGGCCTGCCAAATCCGCCCACCGTTAGCGTTCGTGGCCCTCAAGGCATCCAGGGTGAACGCGGCGATGTCGGCGCAAGTTTGAAGCCGCTTGGTGCTTACGAAACTCTCGACGAACTGAAGGAAGCACATCCGACCGGGAATCCTGGGGATTTGTACATCGTCGGTGGCGAACTGATTTTCTGGCCCGAACGCGGCGACGATTGGCTTGCTGGTTCTTTGAAAATTGCCGACGTTGAAGTGATTGACAATGAATTCATTGAGCAGCTTTTTGCAAAGGAGTGATTTAAAAATGCAGATGAATCCTTTATTAGATACTGCTGGCCTTGCGCTATACGATCAGCTGCTTAAGGCAGTTGCCGGCGGTTCGCTGGAGTTGAAGGATGGAAAACTTGTCCTTAAGTCCGTCGACGGTACGATTTTGGGCGAGACGGATGGCATTGTGTGCAGCGTCAATGGTGTTAAGGCAAATGCTGATGGCAGTGTGCTTATCACCTCTGTTGAAAACGCGACGAAAGCATCCAAAGATGCAGATGGTAACGTTATCTCGTCGACTTATTTGAAGTCGGCGACAGCCTCCAGCACCTACTTGACGAAGACGGATGCCGCTTCGACTTACTTGGGCAAAACGGCCAAGGCTGCCTCTGCAACGACTGCCGATAGCGCAACGACTGCGACCTCGGCAACGAAGGCTACACAGGATGGCGAAGGGAACGTTATTACCCAAACGTACCTCAAATCCGAAGATGCTTCGGACACTTACCTTAGTAAGACGGATGCAACAAGCACGTATCTTGGTAAGACGGCAAAAGCAGCCTCCGCAACTGTTGCAGATAGCGCCACGACGGCGGCGAGCGCAACCAAAGCCACGCAAGATGGCGACGGTAACGTTATTGACGAAACCTACGCAACCAAGGATGAGTTGACGGATGGCTTGGGAGGCAAGGCGAACTCTAGCCACACGCATTCGATTGGCAATATCACGAACTTGCAATCTACGTTAGACGGCAAGTTGGGAGTTAGCGCAAATGCCGAGAGCGCAAGCAAGTGGGCAACGGCTCGCACGATTACGTTGAGCGGTGACGCTTCTGGTTCGGTTTCTATTGACGGCTCTGAGAATAAGACGCTCACGGTGACGGTGGCTGACGATAGCCACAATCACATCATCTCGAATGTTGACGGCCTTCAATCTGCTCTCGACGGCAAGGCTTCGACTTCTTCTGTCGAAACGGCCCTTGCAACGGCAAAGTCTTACACGGATACGGCAGTTGCGAACTTAGTGGATTCTGCCCCTGAGACGCTCAATACGATTGGTGAAGTTGCTGCCGCGCTTCAAGCAAATGAGGATGTGACCGATGCTCTCAATGAGGCAATCGGTTCGAAGGCTAACGCTTCTGAAGTGGTGAAGTTGTCCGGTAATCAGACGATTGCAGGTACGAAGACTTTCTCCAGCACGATTTCTGGCTCTATCAATGGCAATGCGGCTTCGGCTACAAAGGCAACCCAGGATGGCAGTGGCAACGTTATTACTAGCACTTACTTGACGAAGAGCGACGCCTCTTCTACGTACCTTGGTAAGACCGCCAAAGCGGCATCCGCTACTGTTGCTGATAGCGCTAACGCAGTCGCCTGGGCTAACGTGAGCGGCAAGCCGGATTCCTATACTCCCGCAAGCCACAACCAAGCATCGAGCACCATCACTGCTTTGACGGGTTATGCGAAGGCATCTAGCGCCTCTGCGTTGTCTACGAGCGACTCGTTGAACGGAGCTTTGGGCAAGTTGGAAAAGGCTCTGGATGGAAAACTTTCCACGTCCGGTACGGCAGCCAAGGCTACGGCCGATGCTGACGGAAATACGATTTCGTCCACCTATCTTAAAAAGACGGATGCATCGAGTACGTATCTTGGAAAGACTGCGAAGGCTGCTTCCGCTACGGTTGCTGATAGTGCAAATGCGGTCGCCTGGACCAATGTTTCTGACAAGCCGACCGCATTCGCTCCGGCTAGTCATACTCAGGCCTCTAGCACGATTGACGCTTTGACGGGCTATTCTAAGCCGTCTAGCACGGCTGCTTTGGCTACGACTGACACGTTGAATAGTGCGCTTGGCAAGTTGGAAAAAGCTCTTGACGGCAAGCTGTTTACGACCGGCACTGCCGCAAAGGCCACTGCCGATGCAAGCGGAAATGTCATCACTAGCACTTATTTAACGAAGACGGACGCATCTAGTACCTATATGACGAAAGCCTCGATTACTTCTGGCACGACCGATTTGACCGCAGGAACGTCTAATCTTGCAACCGGAAGCATCTATCTCGTGTATGAGTAAGGAGGGCAATTATGACAACGACTATGTATGTTGGTGTCGACGATAAGGCCCGTAAGGTCAAAAAGATGTACACGGGCGTTGACGATGTCGCTCGCCAAGTAAAAAAAGCCTACATCGGTGTCGGGGGTGTTGCGCGCCCATTCTTTAGCGGGGACATAGAAGTGCTTTTTGAGTATTACGGAAAGATTACTCCTTTGAGCGAAGCAAGATTCATGTCAACGGTAGGAAATGTAGGTGATTACGTCTTATTCGCTGGAGGTGCATTCGGGCTTTGGGGTGAATATGGGGATATCCTAACGACTTTGACGGTAGATGCATATAGCTCTAAGTTAGTAAGAAGCACGCCTTCTCCATTACAAAGAGCCTCGGAAATGTATGAAGGTGAGTTCGAGGGGGTTTATGAGCAGACCTCTGTTCGATTTGGCGATTACGCCGTTTTTTGGGGCGGTGAATCCATTGTCTACGGCTCCAGTGAAGGTGAAGATTATTCTTATCGTAGTGATTGGCGAGCCATGGGAAACGCCTACGATAGCAAATTGTTACGACATGATTTGCCTGAGAATGGAACAGATGACACAAATTTGCCTGTAGGTGCTACAGCAGGTGGTTACGTAATTTTCTGTGGCGGAAGTGTTTATCACGATTCAGGAACAAACAGTGGAGAGGTTTTTGCATACACAGAGAACCTTTCGAATGTTGGTGTAGAAGCCCTAAGTATTGCTCGAACGTATATGGCGGCATCTTCAGTCGGTGATTACGCATTATTTGCAGGTGGGACCTACTATTGGGAAAACACATCCTATGCAACCGTGGATGCTTACGATATTAATTTGGTTCATACCCTTCCTACCGAATTAAGCGTTGCAAGAGACTGCCTTAAGGGAGCAAAAGTTGAAGGTTATTGCCTATTCGCAGGCGGTTATGTAACAGATGAGGGGGATGGTGGGTATAGCGATGTTGTAGATGTATATGACAGTACGCTAGTTCGCAGACAGGCTCCCCCGTTAAGTGAGTCTGGAGAGCCGACATCATTAGAGTATAACGGGAAGGCGTATTTCTTTAATGGTGACTTTATTGATGTGTACGATGCAAACTTAGTTCGTACAACGTATGGCAAGCCTCAAGACAATGAGGTATTGGACAATAGTTATGCAATAGGAGTTGTTGGAAATTATCTTTTGGCGACTGGTGCTTTTGCTGAAAGTGATGATGAGCCATACCTTATTCCTTTCGACGACGTCCACACCTTTACCTTTCTTGAATGAAACAATCTAAGGAGCGATTCAAATGAAAATCATTGAAAAATACACTGGTGAAAAGACCTATATGTTCCCGAATGGCAAGCTCGCCACGAAGGAAGAAGTTTTGAAGTCTTTCCCTGCCGCATTGGCCTTCGTTCACGTTGTTGAAACGGATGAGAACGGCGAGGTGATGTGGGCATTCCAAAACTTGTCTGCTATGCGCACGATGCACAAGATCGACAAGTCCTTGAGCGAATCTGAAGCCATTGCTGCTTTGCAAGAAAAGATTAATACGCCGAAGGTTGTCTCTTCCGGTGAGGCTTGTGTAAGTGCTGAAGAACGCATTGCCGCTGCTTTGGAATACCAAAATCTTATGTCTATGGAAGATGTGGAGGCCTGACAATGAACTACGCAATGATTAAGCGAAATTACGAAAAAGGTCTTTGGAGCGTTGCTATGGTTCGCCTTGCCGTTCGTAAGGGCGTCATTACCAAGGAAGAGTTCAAGGACATCACGGGTCAAGAATACTAAGCGTACATATCGTTGACCGAAATGGCCGTCTATTCCAATCTAGGTGTAGGCGGCTTTTTTATGCCCGAAAGGAGATGCATAGATGCATGCGAAGTACAGATTCGAGCTAGTGCGCGGCGAAGACCGAAGCATCCCCATTTCGTTTTTCTACAGTTATCCGCATTCGCGTAGACAGGAGGCCGTCAATTTGAGCGGCCTCGATTTTTTCGTGAACGTCAAAGACTGGAGGACAAACGAACTGATCGCTCAACTTAGCTCGGAAAACGAGGACGTTCTGCTCGGCAATCTCGAAGACTTGGAATTCATCCAGATCGAGAGCGACGAGGACGAAGCGACGGCAGTGCTTGTGATTTTCTCCCACGACGTGACCGAGAAATTCACTGGAAGCCGCGTGGTGTTCGAGCTTTTCGCGGTGAGCCGAAGCGAAACCAAAGAAACTCGCCATTGCCTGATGGTTGGCGAAATCAAAGTAATGCAGGGGGTGGACTATGTCTGATCGCGTTCGTGTCATGCGCCACGGGCGCGTGGTGCAATTCCCAACTCAAGCGCCGACGGTTGTTGAAGTCGGTGTTCGTGGAATCCCGGGAGGGCGGGGGCCTAAAGGTGAAAAAGGCGACGCTCTCACTTTTGAAGACTTGACCGATGAGCAAAAACAGCAGCTCAAAGGCGAGAAAGGCGATCCCGGCAAAGATGGCGCTGATGGCGTTTTCGTAGCCGAGTTTGCTGACATTGAAAATCTTTTTTAATCCACAAATGACACATAAGGAGTGTTGAAAATGTCTAATGCTAAGAAGCTTATTAATCTCCCGCTTTTGCAAACGTATGACGCAAAGTTGAAGGAAAAGGTTGTCGGTCTTGTTGAGATCGCTGGTAACACGTTGACGTTCAAGGCTGTCGACGGTACGGTTTTGGGTACGGCCGCTATTCCGAAGACCCAATTTAACCCGGCAAGCGCTTCTGAAGACGGTTTGTTGACCTCTGCCGGCTTTACGAAGTTGGAAGGCATCGCAGAAGGCGCAACGAAGGTTGAAGGCGCTGCTGACAACGGCTACTTGAACATCAATGGCGTGAAGACGAAGGTTTATCTTCCGGAATCCTTCACGGCTTTGACGCATGGCCTCTACAAGATCACGACGAATGCAACGGGTGCTGTGACGCTTGGTGAAGCAGTCACGAAGGCTGACTTTGTTGCATTGGGCTTGCCTGCACAAGACACGACCTACGTTGAAGCTACGCAAGCCGCTGCCGGTTTGATGTCTGCTGCTGACAAGGTCAAGATCGACAGCGTGACGGAAGGCGCTACGAAGGTTCAAGAAAGTGCTACCAACGGTTACTTGGTTATCAATGACCGTGAAGTCTTGATTTATGAACCGGATACGCAAACGGAATTGGCTGCTGGCCTCTACAAGTTCTCCACGAACAAGTACGGCGCCGTCGTTTCTGGTGAAGCTGTTACGAAGGCTGACTTGGTTGCTTTGGGTCTCCCGGCACAAGACACGACGTATGAATTGGTTACGGCTTCCGCCAATGGTTTGATGGCTGCCGAAGACAAGGTCAAGTTGGACTCTGTTGCTCAAGGCGCACAAGCTAACAAGCTCGAAGGCGTGTCTGTGAACGGCCAAGCCTTGCCGATCAACTCTAAGAACGTTGACATCGACTTGTCCGATTACGCATTGAAGTCTGACATCGCAGGCTTGTATGAGTACAAGGGCTCTGTCGATAACTACGCCGACTTGCCGGCTGATGCAGCCGCAGGTGACGTTTACAACGTCGTGAACGGTGACGATTCCTTGGGCATCCGCGCTGGTGAAAACTTCGCCTGGAATGGTGCTGCTTGGGACAGCCTCGGTGGTTCCTTCCAAATCGAAGTTGCTTCCACGGCTGACATCGAAGCTCTCTTCGCTTAATGATGTGAGCATTGCCGGTGAATGATTCCCGGCTTTGGCCGTCTACTTCCTCAGGGGAGTAGGCGGCTTTTTCAAACAAAGGAGGCGTCTTGAATGAATAATGAAATTTTGCCTCGATGGGGCTTGCCTGAAGTCAATTTTTTAGAAACGGACGCTGAAAAGGTGAAAGCCGAAGTTTTCTCTGTGTACGAAACTGAGACAGAGCGAACCCTGGCTACGGCTGATCCGCGTCGCTTGGACCTTTTGTCGATGGCTGCGCTCTTCATCCAAGAGCGAGTCTGTGCGAATACTGCGGCACAGCAGACATTGCTCACGTATGCACAAGGCTTGTATTTGGATGCACTTGGCGAGTTTGTATCCGTCAAGCGCAAAGGAGCCTGTGGTGCTGTGACGACGTTGCGTTTTCGATTGTCCCAGGCGTTAGCAAACGCCTACACGATTCCTGCTGGTTTTGAAGTGACGACCGGGGACTTGGTTTTCACGACCGATGAGGAGCTTGTGATTGCTCCTGGCGAGTTGACCGGTGACGTTTCGGCCACTTGCAAAATCTTTGGCGCAGAAGGCAATTCTTATCTGCCTGGCCAAATCACGACGATTGTCACGCCGATGGCATTCTTGGCAAGCGTGACGAATTTGACGACCACGTCGGGCGGTGCTGATACCGAATCCGATGCGGACTTTGCCGAGCGTATTCGCTTGGCTCCGAACAGTTTTTCTGTTGCAGGCCCGCGAAAGGCATACATATACCACGCCAAGTCTGTGAGTCCTGCAATTATTGACGTCGAGGTGACGTCTCCTGATCCGGGCGAGGTGCATGTGTACCCGTTGCTTGAAGGCGGCGAATTGCCGTCTGAGACGGTCTTGGAACAAGTAGGTGACTATCTCTCTAGCGACTCCATTCGTCCTCTTACGGACCATGTGAGCGTCCTTGCGCCTGTTGCTGTTGAGTACCAAATTAATGTCGACTATTGGATTCTCGAATCCGACAAAGGCAAGGCAGAGACGATTCGCGCCACTGTAGACAAGGCGGTCGAGGAGTATCGCCTCTGGCAGCAATCCAAGATTGGCCGAGATATTACGCCGATGCAATTGATTCAGAAAGTGGCTGCGGCAGGTGCAAGTCGCATCGACAGCGTGACGTTGTTGCCCTCTGCATTTGTCAGTCTCGGTGAAAATGAAGTGGCCCAATGCACTGGCGTGGCCGTCACGTATAAGGGCTATAAAGAAGAGTGAGGTGAGTGGCCATGAAGAGTTTATCTGACACGAAGCTCTCCGACATCTTGCCGCCTAATTTAGCTGCGGACGAGAATATCCGAGCAATGGCTGCTGCCTTTGATGTCCAATTCAGTCAGCTCGTCGAAACCATCGAACAACCGGCAATTTATGCCCGAATCGATTTGTTGACGAGCGTCCAGTTGGACCATTTAGCCGTGCAGTACGACGTGACGCCCTGGCGTGAATCCTGGCCGGTATCTATGAAGCGAAGCGTCATTCGAGCAACGTATATGACGCTCTGCAAGCGCGGCACTGTTGAAGCTGTTAAGACGGCAGTAGAGGCGCTTGGCTCTGCTGTTCATATTGTTGAATGGTGGCAGATGGAGCCGAAGGGGCGACCGCATACGTTTACTGTCGTCGCAAACCTCGGTTCATATGACGGAGTGCTTTCTTCCGACCTGCAGAATGACGTGATGGCTCTGATTGATAATGCCAAGCCGGTCCGATCTCATTACACGCTTGAGCTTCGAGAGTCGCTCAATGGTGGCGTTGGCACGATTGGCTTGATGGAAAACTCTGTTGTTGCCCGAATTAGCGACATTTAGAAGGGAGAATTTTTAATGGCAAAAATCACTATCACTGACGTGGGCTTGGCAGAGCTTCTCAACGCGGGGCAGTCAGGCTTTGACATGTTGTTGCCTCGTGTTGGGTTTGGTTCAGGTCAATACACAGCAACTGCTGACATGACAGCACTCAAGGCAGAGTTCAAACGACTCGATACGGTAGCGGGCGGTCCCGTCGGCGATAACATCGTCCACTTGACGATTACCGATAGCAGCCGGGACGCTTACACGGTCTATGAAGTGGGTGTCTACACCGAAAACGGAGCGCTCTTTGCCGTCTACTCTCAAACTACGCCGATTTTGCAAAAGGCTGCTGGTGCTGTTTTGTCTCTCAGCCTCGACATTCGCGTTACTGATGGCGACCCCGAAATTATTAAAGTCGGCGATACGACTTTTGCGAATCCGCCTGCGACGACAGAGGTGCAAGGGATTGTTGAACTCGCGACGGTCGAGGAAACAATTTCTGGCACGGACGCTAGTCGCGCTGTGACACCTGCGTCGCTCAAAGCCTTGACGGCAACGACGGAACGGATGGGCATCGTTGAATTGGCTACGACAAGTGAAGCTGCGAAGCGAACTGAAACTAGCAAAGTGCTAACGCCTTCCGTAATCGCCTCGGCTATTTTGGATGTTGTCTACCCTGTCGGCTCTATTTATATGAGTGCAAATAATGTCGACCCGTCGGTGTTTATTGGCGGCGTTTGGCAGGCGCTTGAAGAGGGTCGAGTGCTCATTGGAGCTAATTCGACTTATCAAGCAGGCACAAAGGGTGGCGAAGTATCTCACGTCCTTACGGCTTCTGAAATGCCGTCCCACAGTCACAGCGCAACCACGAATACGGCAGGAGAACATAAGCACTCTCGTGGGACGATGAACATCGTCGGCACTTTCCCTGCGTGCGTTGAAGACCAATACATGCCTGCTCCGACGGGTGCCTTCTTTGCTAAAGGAAAGGCAACTGAGGCAGAAGGTCGTGGGCACAATGGCGAATGGTTGCTCAACTTTGATGCCTCTCGAGCATGGACCGGTTCGACGTCTTCTAATGGCGGTCACACGCATAGCATTACGGTTGATAAAGCTGGTCAAGGTGTTGCGCACAACAACATGCAGCCTTGGTTGGCTGTCTTCATGTGGCAACGAGTTCAATAGCAAACGCGCATATTGTTAATTCTTTACTGTTGCCCGAGTTGGCGGCATTGGAAGGGGAATTTTTAATGGCGAAAATCACAATTACAGATGTTGGTTTGGCGGAACTGCTCAATGCCGAGCTGTCTGGCTTTGATATGCTCTTGCCGCGCGCGGGCTTCGGCACAGGCCAGTACACGGCTACGAGCGACATGACAGCACTCAAGGCTGAGTTCAAACGCCTCGATACAGTATCAGGTGGCCCCGTTGGTGACAACATCATTCATCTGACTATTACTGATGGCTCGAAGGATTCATACACGGTTTATGAAGTTGGCGTTTACACAGAAACAGGGGCACTCTTTGCTGTCTACTCTCAAACGACGCCTATCTTGCAAAAGTCTGCAGGAGCTGTTGTCTCGCTCAGTCTCGATATTCGCGTTACGGATGCCAATCCCGAAATCATTAAAGTAGGCGATACGATTTTTGCAAACCCGCCCGCGACGTCTGAAATTCAAGGGATTGTTGAACTTGCGACGCCTGAAGAGACGATTGCAGGCAAGGATTCTTTCCGAGCTGTAACGCCTGCGGCTTTGGAAGCAAAGACGGCAACGACGGAGCGCATTGGGCTTGTTGAGCTTGCTACAGCAAGTGAGGCTGCGAAGCGAACTGAAACGAATAAGGTTTTGACGCCTTCCGTTATCGCTTCGGCGATTCTGGATGTCGTTTATCCTGTCGGCTCTATTTATATGAGCGCCAACAACGTTGATCCTGGAGAATTCATTGGCGGGACTTGGCAGGCGCTCGAAGAAGGCCGTGTGCTCATTGGTGCAAACTCGACGTATCAAGCTGGCTCCAAAGGTGGTGAAGCCTCTCACGTCTTAACAACGTCCGAGATGCCGTCTCACAGCCACAGCGCGAGCGCTAGCTCGACGGGGGCACATACGCATACGCGTGGGACTATGAACATTACCGGCGAGTTTGACGCTAACACAAACGACAACATTGCGAAGATTGGTGCTTTCTACGTCACAGGGAAGGCAATTAGCGGCGCTGACGGCAATAAAGGCGGTGGGATGGTTGGATTTGATGCTTCTCGTTCCTGGACCGGTTCGACTTCTTCTAACGGCAGCCACACGCACAGCGTTACTATTGAGAAGGTCGGGCAGGGCATTGCACACAACAATATGCCTCCTTATCTCGCGGTGTTCATGTGGCAACGCATCGCGTAACAAGCGTACATATTATTGACCGATTTGGCTGTCTATCTCAATCTAGAGATAGGCAGCCTTTTTTATTTGTAAGGGGGTGAGTTCATGCCTGACCTGTTAAAAAATTTATCGCATAGCGATTATTTGTTTATGAGTGGGGGATTCGCGGGCGTTGCCGGCGGTGTTTCCTACTGGCTCAAAAGCGTAGAAGGCAAGCCGTTCAAATGGTCCGAGTTTTTCGTTCATGTGCTTGCGTCAATGATTTTCGGTCTGATTGCTTTTGAGTTTGCCAGCTTTGAGGGTGTTCCTGACGAGTTTTGTGGCGCCATCGCCGGTGCGAGCGGTTGGATGGGCACACGGGTCGCTCGAATCGTTGAAATTTTGATCTACAAAAAGCTCGGCATTACGAAAGACGATCTGCAATAAAAACGAAAGAGAGTGGTTCAGATGAGTTTGCGAGTTGTAATTGATGCGGGACATGGGGGACATGATCCAGGCGCTGTTAATGGTTCCAAGCATGAATCGGTGGCCACGTTGGCCATTGCCCGAAAGGTTGGTGCCAAACTTAAAGCGAAAGGTGTGAGCGTGAAATTCACGCGCACAAAAGACAAGTCGCTCACGCTTCAAGAGCGTTGCAACATCTCAAATGAATTTGGTGCCGATGTTTTCGTTTCTATCCATTTGAATGCTGCTGCCAACAAAGAAGCGACTGGCATTGAAACGTGGCGCCATCGAAACGTAGGAGCCAAGACCAAGCGATTGGCTAACACTGTCCAGACTGAGCTCGTTCGCGTGCTCGGTTGGAAGAATCGAGGCGTCAAAGAAACAACTTCGCTTTTCGTTCTACAAAAGACGAAAGCGAGTGCCGTTTTGGTCGAGTGCGGTTTCATTAGCAATAACGAGGAAGCTCGTTTACTTTTCATCGAGCGCTATCAAGAGAAACTTGCTCAAGCTATTGCTGACGGCGTTTTGAAAGCTTTTGCGTGACAATAGACCTAGCCTGAAAAATGGCTAGGTCTTTTTGTTCATTTTTTGCCGTTGTTCCGCTTGTGTGCCGTTTTGCCATCAAGCGACGCCGGCAAAGCCCGAGCCCTTGGGGCTCAAGGGGTTTCATGTTCGTATATTTATAATATAACACGAAACGTCGCGTCAATCCCTTGAAAACACTCGCAAACCATTGAAATTAAAGGTTTATTTTTGCTTTTGTCCGTGTTACATTAAGTGAAGAAAATATCTAATTTTC
>JAEIGA010000699.1_pt1 | contig 49843 bp, 36 predicted proteins | sample 9270691 | NCBI WGS metagenome assembly JAEIGA01 (sample SAMN17057246, study PRJNA624740) | gut metagenome | biome: biome; isolation source: fecal sample | host: Bos grunniens | place: China: Xizang | collected 2019 | reverse complement strand
GGACGTATCTATCTACAAACTTGATAAAGATTAATTATGAGACACAATAAGAATTTTAATCACCTTGGCAGACAGGCGGGCCACCGTAAGGCTATGCTTTCAAATATGGCTGTTTCGCTCATCTTGCACAAGCGTATCCAGACTACCATTGCAAAGGCTAAGGCTGTTCAGAAGTTCATCGAGCCTCTTGTAACAAAGTCTAAGGAGGATTCTACTCACTCACGTCGTGTAGTATTCTCATACCTCAAGCAGAAGGAGGCAGTTACTGAGTTGTTCCGCACTATTGCTCCTAAGATTATGGAGCGTCCAGGTGGTTACACTCGTATCCTTAAGACAGGTTTCCGTCTTGGTGACGGTGCTGATATGTGTATCATCGAGTTCGTTGATTTCAACGAGACTTACACATTCGGCCGTGAGGCTGCAGCTCCAGTAGCTGAGGCTAAGCCAAAGACTCGTCGTTCACGTGCTAAGAAGACCGACGCTGTTGAGGATGCAACTGTAGTAGCTGAGAAGAAGACAAAGCAGGCTGCTCCAAAGGCTGCTGCTAAGGCTTCTGCTGCTAAGGGTGCTAAGAAGACAAACGTAGGCAAGAAGATGTAATTTTTCTTGTGATAAGTCGCAATCTGCGGCACCAAACTCAACTCCTCGAATGGGACGTACGCCAAGTACTACCCATCCGAGGAGTTTTTCATTTGGCCCCACATCTCACGACTTCTAACAAGAAAAATGCATCGTGTAGCAGAGTATCATCTGCGACCTCTTAATCATTGCCCCGAATGGGACGTACATCTGATCTGCCCCCAAAAGATTGGACGGATTAAAAATTAGATTTGATGTGAAAGAGTTCGGTATTGTACCGGACTCTTTCCGTTTAATTTTAGTTTAATACGGTCGTTATTGTAGTAGTTAATATACTTTCGTAGCTCACGCTTGAAAACTTCCATATCCGAAAACTCTTGCAAATATATCAATTCTGTTTTCATAATACCAAAAAAGTTTTCCATCACAGCATTATCCAAGCAATTTCCTTTGCGTGACATACTTTGTGTAATGCCATACTTTTTCAGCGTCTGCTGGTACTGCATATGCTGATAGTGCCACCCCTGATCCGAGTGCAGCATCACTCCGTTTGTATCCTTAATCTTTCGTTTTGCCGAGTGCATCATATCCATCACCATCTTCAAATCGGGTCTGTCGGATATGGTGTAGGCTATAATCTCACCATTAAACATATCTATAATCGGAGATAGATACGCCTTGCGGTCAGCCACCTTAAACTCTGTAACATCAGTTGCCCACTTCTGGTTAGGTCGTGATGCCTCAAACTCACGATTAAGGATATTAGGAGCTGTCTTGCCCACCTCGCCACGATATGAGCGATACTTCACTCTGCGTATTTGCGATTTGAGGTTCATATCCTGCATTAGTCGCTGCACTGTCTTGTGATTAAGCGTGTAGCCCTCGTTGCGTAGTTGCTGATACACACGACGATAGCCGTAGCGTTTGCCATGCAATGCAAAGATTTCGCTGATACGTTTGCGTATAGCAGCATACTTATCCTCTCGTTGCTGTGAGGTGTGATAGTAGTAAGTGGAATGTGCCATCCCTTTGACCTGCAAAAGCTTTTGCAGGTCAAAGCTACCTTGCCTTAGTTCTTTGATGGCTTCTGCCCAATCTCTCGTAAGCGGGCTTCTCTTAGCTCGACTAAGGCTTTCACTTTTTTTAGCAGAGCATTCTCCGTTCTGAGATATTCATTTTCTTCTCTCAAACGCTCAAGCTCTGTCATTTCTTCTGGTTTCTTCTTTCGTGGTCTTCCCATACCTGGTGGTCGGCCTCGCTTATTGGTTGTGAGTAGTGCATCTATACCTTGTTCTTTTGCAATCTTTAACCAGACGCCAAGACGTACTATGCTGACTTCAAATTTGAGCGAAGCTTCCCTCAAAGGTAAATGATTTTTTATAATATCAGAAATAATATGATACTTTAATTCTGGCGTTGCCTCAAATCGCACCTTTTGTTGTAATGATGAATTGCCTTTGAGTAGATATAATTCTCGTGTACGACTCAGTTGTTCAGAATTGATGCCGAATTTTTTGTGAATGTAATGAATAGAGTAGCCATTGTCAAGCATTCTCATATATTTGAGCAATGCCGCATAATCGTGCTTTCTGCGCATAAAGAAACCCCAAAAGTTTTTTGTCTAAACTTTTGGGGTCACTTCAATCAGTACTACCCATCCGGGGCAATCTCTTTATCGAGGTCACATCTAACCCATTCTAACAAGAAAAATACGTTGTCTACCAGAGTGTTGCTATGCTCACTAAATCACCCCTCCAAGTTAAATCACCCTCAGTACTCCCCACACTAACTCCTAATTTCAGTCTATGCCTTATTCTATGTTTTGTGATTGCCAAAATTTTACTACCTTTGTGTTGAGAATTATATAAAACTTTGAAATATGAGAAAACTACTCTTTGGCCTTATGTCCATTGTGGCACTTTTTGCCTCATCGTGCGAGCCAACTACCAACGATGGTGTGCTCGATACAAAATTTGAGCTTACGTCGAGCGATATGATTCGTGTTGATCGCAGCGGTGGCGAGTTCGAGATTATTTACTCGCTTGTGAACCCTGTCGAGGGTACAGATGTCAAGGCCACAATCATCAACAAGGCGATGATTACCGCTGCAGATACTACGGTTGATGGATGCGTGATGATCACCATCTCTGAGAATAACACTGATGCAATTCGTGAGGGAGCGGTTGTCGTGAACTATGGCGAGCTCTCGTTTACAGTTACTGTTGAGCAAGATTTTGCAGCCACCGATCAGCCTCTTGAGCGTGTTGACATTGTTGCTAATCAGCTTGTTGGCAACTACTATGGCGATAACCTTGCACAAGGCTTGGGTCACTATTGGATTATTATGACCAAGGATGGCTTTGTCGATGGTGCTGCTGTAGTCGGTGGCGAGTATTTCCGCTTGGATCTTATCGCACCGATGTCAGAGGATGCGGCGAATGCACGTATTCCTGATGGAGAGTATCGTTTTGGCTTGCCTATGTACTACGAGGAGTATACTATTGTTGATATCGGCAACACAGACTACTCGTGGGTAGATGAGAATATGGAGGGCTGGGCAGAGCCTCTCGAGGATGCTACGCTCAAAGTCAGGGGCAACCATTTTGAGCTTGTTGCCATTGTCAACAACACTGAGTACCACGTGGTGTTTGATGGCGACTACTCGCTATCAAACTCTGTGATCACAGACTATGTGTCAAGCCTTACCAAGGACACTGTCATCGATGTCTCTAACTGCTCGGCCTCTGTTTACAGCTACGGTGACTATTGGGGTTGTGGCTATAACAACTGGTGCATAGAGTTCGTGTGTAACGACGGTATGAAGAACGGAACATATCTTGTTATCGACTTCTTAAACAACTCAACAACCGATTTCACAGGTACCTATGTTGCCTCAGGTTTCTCTGCTGAGGATGAGACCAAGCCCGACTTCCGTGCTGATGTCTTTATCCCTGGCTTCCGCGTTGCCGACGATGCCGACCTGTTGCTTGGCTCGTTGTATATGGTCTACAAGGATGGCCTCTGTGTGTCGCAAGCACCTCTCTATGAGGGTAGTGTGACCATTACTGCTAACGGCGATGGCACATATACCATCGTTGTTGAAGCCCTCGACGATGCTCCCAAGCAGAATCGTATTACGCTCACCTGGACCGGTAATTTCTTGTGATAAATCGCAATCTGCGGCACCAAACTCAACTCCTCGAATGGGACGTACGCCAGTACTACCCATCCGAGGAGTTTTTCATTTGGCACCACATCTCACGACTTCTAACAAGAAATTGGGTGGTGGAAGAAATGTCGCATTACAGACACTTCTCCCACCCTCGTCAGCTTGTACTCTCCAAGCCTCTGCCGTTTCCAACTCCTTTTTTATTGCATAAAAGCGATAAAATTTTTTGCGTAGTGATAAAAATATTATATTTTTGTAGCTTGAATAGTGTGTTCTTTTTTAAGGACTTGTGTGTCGTGGTGTAAGACACACATTGTGAGACAATTACATTTACAACTTTATAACAAACTAAAACTATGAAAAAATTCAATTGGTTGATGATGCTCGTAGCAATGGTTGCTATGGCATTTGCCGCTTGTACTGAGGAGCCTGCTACAACTCCAGAGCCAGGTCCAGAGCCAGGCCCAGAGCAGCCTACAGCTCTTACATTCGAGGTTGAGCTTGGTGAGATTACCTACTCATCTGTAGATTACAAGGTTACTCCATCTGATCTCGAGGCAGAGTACCTTTGCATCTTGTACGATGCTGAGACTGTTGAGGAGTTCACTCAGGACAAGTATCTCGTTGCTACACTCCTCCAGGAGCTTGAGGCTGAGGCTCGTACTGAGGGTCTAACTTTGGTTGAGTTCCTTGCTGATTACACTGATAAGGGTATCCTTGAGGACTCATTCACAAACCTTGCTCCAGAGTCTGACTACTACATCATCGTTTTCGGTGTTGACCCAGCAAACAACTATGAGGCTTGCTCTGAGGTTAGCAAGACAAAGTTCACTACAGCAGCTGCTCCTACTCTCGATGTAACTTTCACAATCGAGACAACTGTTGATGGCAACACTGCTGAGTATGTTGTAACTCCTTCTGACAACGAGGCTATTTGGTACTTCTACACTGTTCCTACTGACTCTTACGAGTACTACCAGAGCCCCGATGGTCCTTACAACATGTCAGAGGAGCAGTTCTTGCTCTACTGCTTGGAGATGCAGATCGACGGCTACCGTGGTGCAGGTTACGACGACAACACCATCCTTAACGCTCTCTTCCACAAGGGTGCTCTTACTCTCCAGGCTAAGGATCTCTCTGCAAACACTGACTATACCAACATGGTTGCAGGTTTCATCATCGACGAGACTGGCGTTATCACAATAGCTACTGGTGTAACAACTTCTACTTACACTACAGGCGATGCCAAGGCTGCTGACTTGACTTTTGAGATTTCGGTAACTGATGTTGATATCGACCGTGCTGCTATCAAGATTACACCTTCTGATGAGACTGCTCCATTCTGCTGGATGGTTGGCGAGTGGGATGGCGTAAAGACTGCCGAGGAGATTATGAACGAGATCGTTGCTATGTACGGCGCTATGATGAACGGCGGTTATGTAATGATTTACAGAGGTGTTCAGGATTACACAGGTGGCCCAGGTAGCCCATACAAGTACAAGCTCGACGCTCCAGATACTGATTACTACGTAGTTGCCTTCGGTTACGCAGGTGGCGTTACTACTGAGCCAGTTATGGAGACATTCCACACATTGCCAGCTCCTGATGCTTCAGAGACTGAGTTTAATATGACTGCTTCAGCAATCACTCCTTATAGCTTGACAATTGGCGTAACATCATCTGTTGCTTCTACATACTACACTCCAGGTGTTTGTGCTCCTACGGAGTATAACGAGGAGGTTCTTGTTTCAGAGGTTGAGGCAGGTATCGCTGAGATTCTCGAGATGCAGCAGGCTCAGGATCCTAACGTAACTCTTGCTCAGGTTTTGGGTATGTACTTCTACAAGGGTAACTATACTATCGATGCAAGCGGTATGCAGCCTGAGACAACTATCATGGGTTACATCTTCGCTATCGACCACAAGACTGGTAAGGTAGCTAAGGTTCAGACATTCGAGAACCTCGCAACTACTACAAAGCCTGGTGATGTAACTCCTACTGTTGAGTTCATCGGTAACTACTCTGGTAACGAGGAGAATGGTGCTGTATTTAACCAGCCTGAGGCAACCAAGGGTCGTGCTATCAGCGTCTTCAAGTACTCTAACTTCGATGGTGCTCGTTCACTCTTCACTACTTTGCTTGGTGACAACCTTATGAACTACACAGATCCTGAGCTTTGGAAGGCTGGTACTGGCTACTGGGAAGCTTGCTCAATGAGTTCTCCTTACACCTTCTATCTCACTGATTGGGATTATGAGTACACTGCTTTGGCTTACGCAGTAGACGCAACTACAGGTCAGCCTGGTGGTATCGGTCGCAAGAATACAATGCCTACTGTAGAGAATAAGAAGGACATCCAGGAGCTTATCGACCTTGTTAATGAGCTCAACGCTGCTGAGAAGGCAAGCTTCTCTGTGCCAGAGTCAGTAGTTATCGGCGAGGGTATCAAGTACATCGCTTCTCCAGTTGTTGTTGAGACTCCAGTAGCTGAGGTTAAGGCTGAGGCTAAGGCTAAGGTTGCTACTCCAGCACTCAACGCTTGTGAGGTGAAGACAGGTGGTTATATCCGTCCTTTCTACTTGTAATTTTCCTCGATAAGGCAGCATCTGCTGCCGCTATCAAAAACTAAATGCGAATGGGCAGTACGTCACAAAGTACAGCCCATCCGCATTTTTTTTGCCGAGCGTTGCATCTGCAGCCCTCTCCTGAAAAATGAATTTCTTGTGATAAGGGGCCAAATTAGGTCCCCTTCTGACAAGAAATTGGATATAGGGAATTTAAGGAGTTTAGAGAATTTAGAGATTAGGGTCGATACGAGGTTTGTGTCTTTCCCTAACTTCCTTAAACTCCCTATCTTCCCTAACTTCCCTATCTTCTCTGACATCCCTAATCTCTTTAAACTACAGTCTCCTATTCACAGCCCTTGTTATCGCAAAATATTGCCTCAAAATTTGGCAGTACGCATAAAAAGATATACTTTTGTATTGGAGAAGTGGTGCTTTATCTCAACCTCGTTGGCAAGGGAGTATGGGCACTGCTGAAAGTTGATGTGTAAACAATTAATTTATAACCTAATACAACAAAAAATCTATGAGAAAATTCAATTGGTTGATGATGCTTATGACAGCCCTCACGTTGTCATTGGCAGCTTGTACTAAGGAGCCAGCTACAACTCCAGAGCCAGGCCCAGAGCAGCCTGTTCAGAAGGAGCTTACATTCGAGGCCGTTGTCAACGAGACAACTCGCACCTCTGCATTTATCACTGTAACTCCATCTGACCTCGAGGCAGACTACCTTGCAGTAGTATATCCTGCAGCTACTGTTGAGCAGTGTGCAACAGATGCTGAGATCGTAGCAAAGATCTATGCTGAGTTCGCAGCATATGCCGAGTCTCAGGAGAAGACATTCGTGGAGTATGTGGCAGAGGTGGTTAAGCGTGGTGCTTTGGAGAACCACGAGGTTAAGGGCCTTGCACAGAATGCAAACTACTACTTGCTAGTGTTCGGTGTTGACGCCGAGGCAGAGTATGCTGCTACAACTGATGTTACACCTGTTAAGTTCAAGACCCAGGATGTTCAGCAGTCGGCTTGTACATTTACTATCAAGTCGGAGGTATACCTCACAACTGCAGCTCTCACTGTTACTCCATCGGATAATAAGCAGGAGTGGCACCTTGTGAACGTGCCTGTTGATGAGATGCAGAGATACACAAGCGAGGATGGCGAGTATGGCTGGACACAGAAGGAGTTCTTCCAGTACTATTTCAATACTGAGATCGAGACACTCGAGGATGAGGGTTTGGGCGAGCAGGAGATTAAGGATAGACTTATCCACACAGGCTACCGCACACTTAATACAGCAGGCCTCCAGCCTAAGACTAAGTATGTTGCCCTCGTAGCAGGTGTTCAGTATGACGCTGCTGGTGTTGCTGTGACAACAGACCTCAAGGAGTTGCGTTACAACTCTGGTGAGGCTGCTGCCAACGACCTCTCATTCGATATTCAGGTTACAAACATCGAGCACTACTCTGCAGATATCAAGATCACTCCATCAGATCTTGACGCTGCGTACTACTACTACATTGGCTATATCGACTCTAAGAAGAAGAGTATGAAGCCTTCTGAGATTGCCAACGCTGCAATCACTGAGTACCTCTACTACTGGGATGAGAGTGGTCAGATTGCAATTCGTAAGGCAAGCGAGGGTGTTCTTGATCTCAGCGACTATGAGTTGAACATCGCTGAGACTGAGTACTTTATCGTGGCATTTAGCTTCGAGGCTAACCCTACTTATGGCACTATCATCAACGAGGAGACTGGCGAGTATGATACCAACCCAGGTACTATCACTTCTGCTCCTGTATATGTATCGTTCAAGACTCCTGAGCACGGCGATGCTTACAACGCAGATTTCAAGTTTAAGTTCACTGAGGTAGGTCCTTACGACTTCACTTTCGAGGTTGAGTCGGCTGATCCTTCAATCTACTACCAGCCAGGTATCGCTTATCCTGATGGTTTCAACCCAGAGTCAGCTATCGCAGCTTCTGCCGACCAGCTCGCTCTCGTAATGCAGATGTGTATGGAGGGTCAGAGCCCTTGCCTTACACACCAGGAGGCTCTCGATAAGCTCAAGCAGCAGGGTTACCCATACCGCAACGGTAGTGCTAAGTTCTATGTTGCTAACCTCGAGCCTAACAAGACCTATATGGGTTATGTCTTGGCTATCGACGTTAAGACAGGTAAGTTTGCTAAGTGCTACTTCGATATGGATGCTACTGTTACTACTACATCAGTAGGTAATGTAAATCCTGAGATCGAGATCTTGGGTGTATATAATGGTGAGCACGAGGCAGGTAGCATCTTCGGTGATGCTGCAATGACTGCAGGCAAGCCTATCGTCGCTGTTACTCACAAGAATATCGATGGTGCTTCAGCACTCTTCACAGCTATCTCTGCAGATCCATTTAATGATGTAAATGCTTTGGCTGACCGCTATATCATCTCTGAGTTCCGTGGCTACTGGAGCGAGATTGCAAACCTCAATGTACCTTACGAGTTCTTCATCGCTGAGTGGGATATTGATCAGACAATCGTGTCGTACGCTCAGGATGCAACCGGTGCAGAGGGTAAGGTAGCACGTCTTGGTGTTAAACCTTCGGAGGTTAACGACATCGAGGAGTTGCGTACATATGTCGAGGAGCGTAATAACGCTACATCAACAGCTCTATGTCAGTCTCTCGTTATCGACTACGAGGCTGTAGCTCCTACTATGGAGTGCATCTGGGGCGAGGAGGTTGCTCCATTGCGTGGTGCTGAGGTTGTCTACCACGAGGTAGAGGCGTTGGCTCTCCCAGCAAGCGATCTTGTTGTGGTTAAGGCTATTAAGTCATTCGCATTCTAATAAGCTCTTATAGGGCATTGTTGAGGGCGTGTTCGTTGAGCACGCCCTTATTAATAAATTGTTGATTATGAATAATATATTCGCAAAATTTTGGGCTCTTGCCGCTGTTGCAATTTCAGTCGTGGCTTGTGCAAAAACCGATGAGCCTACGCCCCTGCCTCCAGCTCCTGAGCAGGACTTCGTGGTGGAGCTTGGCGAGATTACTCGCTCGACTGTAACCCTCAGCGTGACACCTGCCGAGACTATTGGGGACTATGTCTGCGTTGTTGAGGAGCGTAGTGTCGTTGATGAGTTTACGCAGGACAAATTTGTTGTCGCTACTATGTTTCAAGAGCTTACCGAGGAGGCCTCGTCAAAGGGCTTGACCCTTGCCGAGTATATGCCATCGGTGGTGGATAATGGTGCTATTGAGGCAGCTACCTTCTCTGGTCTTAACCTCGACACCGAGTACTATGTCTTGATTTTTGGCGTCGATGAAGGCTACGAGGCAAGCACCGAGCTTACTAAGGTGGCGTTTAAGACCCTGGCTGTCGAGAAGCACGAGTGCACGTTTGAGGTTGCAACCGAGGTTGTCGATAACAGTGTTACTATCAGTGTAGAACCATCGGATAAGGAGCTCTATTGGTACCTCTGCACTATGCCTAAGTCAACGTATGACTACTATGTCAACGACGAGAATGGCTATAAGATGTCGGAGGACTATTTTTATGAGTATTACTTTCAGCAAGATATCAATGCCTATCGTGGCGCTGGCTATAGCGATGAGCAGATTATCGATGCCCTGATCCATCAGGGAAGCTTGCAGCTTCAGGCCAGTGGCCTCAATGAGTTTACTGACTACTACATCCTTGTTGCGGGCTTGATTATGGACTCGGAGGGCATTGTCATCTGCACCGATATCGCAAAGCATAGCTACACAACCGAGGCTGCGGCTAAGTCGGAGATGACATTCGAGATTGAGGTGTGGGACATCGGTCAGATGTCTGCCTCCTTCCGCATCACGCCATCTAATAACAATGAAAAGTATTGTGCTCTTGTTCAGCCTTGGGATGGTGTCTCTACTGCCGACGAGGTTATGCACAAACTTGTCAACCAGTGGGGTGGTTGGATGGAGGTTATGGCCGATGATAAGGGAGTTGTCGAGCACTCAGGAAGCAGTGCTATGAAGCTCCCTGCAGCCGACACCGACTACTATATCATCGCCTTTGGCTACGATGGCGGCATTACTACGGATGCCTATATGAAGACCTTCCGCACGCTGCCTGGTGGTAGTGTTGAGGAGGTAGAGTTCACAATTGCTGCGTCTAACATTTCGCCCTATGGCTTCAATATGAATATCACATCGTCCGATCCTACAATCTACTATATCCCAGGTGCTTGCGTTCCTGCAGAGTACGACGAGGAGCAGTATATGGCGTGGGAGCAGGAGGCATTTGATTACTACTATGCGGGCTCCAAGGATTTCAATCCAAGCATCACCATCGCCGAGGTTCTCGACCAGTACTACTATAATGGTAACAGCTCGGTGCAGGTGTCAGGTCTTCTGCCCGACACGGAGATTATGGCCTATATCTACGCCCTAGACTCTCGTACGGGTGAGATTGTCAAGACCTTCACGTTTGAGAATGTGGCACGCACTTCAACACTTGGCGAGGCTAACCCTCAGATAGAGGTTGTTGGTTACTACTCGGGCGATGATGAGGCTGGTTCGATCTTTGGTAATGCGGCCCTCTCTGCTGGCAAGGCGATTATCGTTGTTAAGTACACCGAGCTCGATAACGCTCGCACGCTCTTCACAACGATGCTCGAGGGTGACTGCTCGAATCTCAATAGCTACCCTGACCGTGAGCTCTGGACATTGGCAACGGGCTATTGGGCTACTTGTTCGATGGCTCAGCCATATGGCTTCTACACCTCGGAGTGGAATGCCGATATGACAGCTTTGGCATACTGCGTCGATAACAATGGTAAGATTGGCTCTATTGGTCGCCGCTATGCTTGTGCTACGGCCGATAATAAGGGCAATATCGAGGAGCTTCGCACGCTTGTTGAGGGGCTAAATAGTGCTACTCGCTCATCGCTCTCTGCACCCTGCTCTTTGGTTGTTAGTGAGTAGTTGACCGTCGCTTAAATCGTTGGGGCGTATCTGCATACTATTGCGGATACGCCCCAATTATTTACTATATAATTTCTGTGTGCTAATAGTTGTCAATCAGCCGATTATGCATTGCCCTTGTGGCCAAATGGATCGATCATTGGCTGCTTTGTAGGGATGTTGATCTTGCCAATTGAGCTCTCATAGCGAGTGATGTTCTCCTGCAATGACAAGAGCAGACGCTTAGCGTGCTCAGGAGTGAGCACCACGCGGCTCTTAACGCGAGCTTTAGGCAGGCCAGGAAGCATTGTCGCAAAGTCGAGAATGAACTCCGATGTAGAGTGTGCGATGATTGCAAGGTTGCAGTAGTTGCCCTGAGCAACCTGCTCGTCGAGCTGTATCTCAATACCAGGTTTTTTTGTTTCGTTCATAGTTGTGATTCGATTTTATAGTTCTGTGATTATTACTTAGTGGCTCAAAGGTACAAAGATTCTCGCAGATATCAATGTTTAGAGTGCAAAAAAACTATCCTATAAGGATAATTCTGAATTTTTGCCGCAATTCGTATAGAGAATATGCTAAAAAGGTTGTATCTTTGCACGTCATATGCAGTAAGGAATAAAAGGTATGATTATAGAGCTAATAAAGATACTTATCGGAGGTCTCTGCGTGGGCCTTGCCTCGTCAGTTACGGTGGGTCCTGTGGCTGTACTCTGCATTCAGCGTACGTTGAGCAAAGGTCACCTCTCTGGCATTATGTCGGGTCTTGGTGTGGCGTGTGCCGACACTTTACTCGCCATATTAGCCTTCTCGGTCTATGCCCTTATCAAGTCGTATATCGACGAGTATAGCACTATAATCCAGATAATTGGAGGTGCAATAGTTGTTGTCATCGGTATCTTTATATTTTTTCAAAATCCTGTGCCCCAGATTCGCAAGAATCGTGCTGGTAAGACCCACCTCTGGCAGGACTTTGGCTCTATGTTTGGTGTTACGTTGGCCAACTTCATAGTGATCATCCCCTACATATTGGCATTTTTTACGATGTTCAATATCGACATCTCGATTACGGCCGATGGTGCCTCGGCAGGTCGCATCTTGCAGAATATGCTTGTTATCTTGGGCTTCCTGCTTGGTGCTATGCTCTGGTGGTTCTCGATAACCTCGATAATAAATCTGTTCAGAAAGCGTTTCCGTCCACGCCATATGCTCACAATCAATCGTGTTGCGGGCATTGTGATTAGCGTGCTTGGTATCATCACGCTCCTCTCGACAATAATCAAATAGAGACTTAGATTTAAGATGAAGAAGATAATTATTGCTATCGACGGTCACTCGTCGTGTGGCAAGAGTACGTTTGCTAAGGCCATTGCTGCCCGTTTAGGCTATATCTTTATTGACACAGGTGCTATGTATCGTGCCGTGACGCTCTACGCCCTTGAGAATGGTGCAATACCCTCGGGAGTGGTCGACGAGGAGCGTGTAGTTGAGATGCTCTCGGATATAGACATCGATTTTCGCTTCAATCCTGAGCGTGGTGCATCGGATATCTATGTCAATGGCGACCTTGTCGAGAGTAAGATTCGTACCATCGAGGTCAGCAACTGCGTTAGTGCTGTGAGCTCTATTGCCGAGGTGCGTGCAAAGCTCGTAGCTATGCAGCAGGAGATGGGCCTTCGTCGTGGTATAGTTATGGATGGCCGCGACATCGGCACTGTCGTCTTCCCCGATGCAGAGCTTAAGATCTATATGACTGCCGATGCTATGGTGCGTGCCGAGCGTCGCTACAAGGAGCTCACTGCTAAGGGCGATAAGGTGACTCTCGAGGAGATCTACGAGAATGTTGTGTCGCGTGATAAGGCCGATATGAGCCGTGCCATCTCGCCACTCAGAAAGGCCGACGATGCCATAGTCTTGGATAACTCGAATATGAGTGTCGAGGAGCAGATGACTTGGTTTATGGCTCGTTACGAGGAGGCTTTAGCAAAGTAGTTTGGGAGTATGCGTGTTGTTATCGACGATAATTCGGGCTTCTGCTTTGGTGTGGTAAGGGCCATTGGCGAGGCAGAGTCGGCTCTTGGTCGCCTGGGCGAGGTGTGCTCGCTGGGCGATATTGTCCATAATCGTGTTGAGGTGCAGCGTCTCGAGACGTTGGGTCTGCGTACTATCACGCACGACGACATCCCCAATCTTGGTGGTGCTACGCTCCTCATCAGAGCTCACGGTGAGCCACCACATACCTATGAGCTCGCTAAGGGCTTAGGTATCGACATTATCGACGCAACGTGTCCTGTGGTGGCACGTCTGCAGCGTCGTGTGCGTGAGGCCTACGAGAAGATGCAGAGCATAGGTGGTAGCGTAGTGTTGTTGGGTAAGCGAGGTCACGCCGAGGTTGTTGGCCTCACAGGTCAGGTCTCTGACGACGTGGTTGTCGTTGAGCGTGAGGCAGATCTCGATGCTGTCGACTTTTCGCGTCCGATATACTTCCTCTCGCAGACGACCCAGAGCATCGAGCTCTTCAATCAGCTTGGTGCCGAGATTAAACGTCGTGCTCAGAACCCTGAGCAGGTAACGCTCGACGATACTATATGTCGCCGTGTGGCGGGTCGCGAGCAGCTGCTTGTCGACTTCTCGCGAAGTGTCGATGTGGTGATATTCGTCTCGGGACGTAAGTCGTCGAATGGTCGAGTGCTGTTCGATGTCTGCCGTAAGGCCAACGAGCGTTGCTATATGGTCGAGGAGGCATCGGAGCTTGAGACCGAGTGGTTTGCTGGTGTCGAGAGTGTCGGCATCTGCGGTGCAACATCTACCCCTCGCTGGCTTATGGAGGAGGTGGCAAAGGCTATTAATAAGTAGAATGAGAGTGTGTAGAAGGCCTTGGGGCTTTAACTCTAAAAAAACATAGATAAGATGAAATACGTTGTTAGATCGCTGAAATATTTGGTTATGCTCTGCGTTTTATATGTGGTGCTGACCTATCTGATGAGTCTTGTGGAGCCTACGAATGGTTCGGTGTGGCAGCAGCTCATCACCCACTTGAACACGCGTAGTGGCCTCTGTATGGTTATTGCCTTTGTTGCTCTTGCAGCACTCTATCCCAAGATTGGATATATGTCGAGCCGTGTAGGAGATTGCGACATCGTAGAGGATAGAATCCGCATCGACAATGCTATGCGTATCTTCGGCTTTCGTGTTGTCGAGGAGGCTCCTGGTCGAATCCTCTATCGTGCTGAGGGCATTGTGCATCGCATCATGCTGATGTTTGAGGACCATATCGAGGTGGTAGCCGTTGAGGGTGGCATCGAGCTTAAGGGTCTGCGTCGTAGTGTGGCTCGTGTTGTTTTACAGCTCCAGTCGTATATTAATAACCGTCGTTTTGAACAGAATGGTGATGATGAGAAGTAAGAGAGTATATATTATCTTTGCCGCTGTAGTGTTGCTCTTTGTTGCACCACTCACAGCTCAGGCCCAGACCTTGCGTCGCGATAGCTCAGACTTTGAGCTGGGACGCTCTATTGAGCTTCTTGCAAACATTATGCGAGAGTTCGACACTGGCTATGTCCAGCAGGTGTCGCCCGACGACCTGCTTGCAGCAGCTGTTCGCGGTATTACCAAGATTACAGATCCCTATTCGCAGTACCTTTCGGAGCAGGATATGGTTGCGTTCGATATTATGTCTACAGGTGAGTATGGCGGCGTAGGCTCGGCTATCCGTAAACAGGGCGACTATGTCATATTTGCTGAGCCATATAAGGGCTCGCCTGCTGATGAGGCTGGCATCAAGCCAGGAGATAAGATCTTGTCTATCAACGGCAAGAGTATGAAGGGCGTCGATATCGACACCATTAGCACCAATCTCAAGGGTGATCCTGACACTAAGGTTGAGGTCACTGTCGAGCGTTTCTATGGCTCAGCGGTTGATACAATCGCTATTACGCGTCGCCGTATCTCAATTCCGAGCGTCACATATAGCGGTATTTTGCGTGATGGCGTAGGTTATATCTCGCACAGCGACTTCATTCGTGGCAGTTACGACGAGATACGTCGTGCCCTCGAGGCTCTTATTGCCAACGCTCAGGATGAGGGGGGCCTAAAGGGTCTTGTCCTCGACTATCGCTCAAATGGTGGTGGCATTATGCGTGAGGCCGTCGATATCGTGTCATTGTTTATTGATCGTGGCGAGCGTGTTGTGTCGATTATGGGTCGCGACTCATCGTCATTACGTGAGTTTAGGACTCAACACGCCCCATTGGCTAAGGAGTTGCCTATAGTTGTCCTCGTTAATGGTAAGACAGCTTCGGCGTCGGAGATCTTGGCGGGCTCGCTCCAGGATCTAGATCGTGCGGTGGTTATGGGTCAGCGTACCTATGGCAAGGGCTTGGTGCAGAGCACTCAGTATCTCGGCTATAACACATACTTGAAGTATACTACTGAGAAGTACTACATCCCATCGGGTAGATGTATTCAGGCTCACGACTACACGTCGAGAGCAAGCGACGGAAGTATCGCCTCGGTGCCAGATTCGCTGATTCGTGAGTTTGCCACACGCTCTGGTCGCAAGATCTACGACGGTGGCGGTATTGTCCCCGACGTGAAGCTCGAGCCTCAGTATATCAGCAACTTCGCTGTGATGATCTATGCTAAGGGTTATATCAACGATTGGGTAGATGAGTATATGCGTGAGCACCACGAAGATAAGATCGATGTCCGCAACTTTACGCTTACCGAAGAGGATTATGCCAACTTCGTGGATTTCATCGCCGATAAGGAGGTGGACTATGAGTCGGAGAGCCGAAGAGCACTCAAGGCACTGGAGAGGGCACTGGAGTCGGATCTCTACGACGAGGCGTTGCGTGACGAGGTAAAGCGTTTTGGTGAGTTGATCAAGGATGATAAGCTCTCGAATATGCAGACCTACCGTAAAGAGATAGAGGATCTGCTCGTTATGGAGATCATCACACGCTTTGCCTACAACGAGGGTTTTGTCGAGAATAGAGCCTACAATGATATAGATGTCAACAAGGCTATCGACCTAATCCTCAATACGGAAGAGTATAATCGTATTCTTCGAGAGCAGGATCTCTCGATGCACTAATAGATATTGTTTTAAGCCGTGAAGCTCAACCTCGGTATATTAAAGAGTAAGTTATTCTCGACGCGTCGTCGTACGGTAGTCATCGCCATAGGCCTTGCCTTGGCGGCGACGTCGATATACTATACCTGGACCATCTCCTCGGAGATGCGTCACGAGGATGAGATGGCTATACGACAGCTTCGCGATACTGAACATAATGCCGTGGCTATGTGGGAGGATATTCTCCGCTCAACAAAGTCGTCGGGATATATCTTCTACAACACCGAGCTACTCAACAAGCTCGCTGAGCATACCACGGTCCCCATTGTTATTGCCGACGATAGGTTGCGTCCGTTGGTCTCAAACCTCCCAGTGGAGATCACCTCCGATCCGGTGCGTCTTCGTGCCGAGATTATGGAGATGAGTCGTCACAATAGGCCAATAGTGGTGTCTTACCACTTTCCTCCTGAGACCTTTACTATATACTACGGTATGACCGACTACTCGACCCTCGTATCGAGTGCTCATAGCGAGGCTTTGGCCTTCTTCCCTTATGTACAGCTCATCATCATCGCAGTGTTTGCAGTGTTTGCCTATATAGCCTTTATGTCGACAAAGCAGAATGAGCAGAATCGTGTATGGGTGGGTCTTGCTAAGGAGACTGCACATCAGCTCGGAACACCTACGTCATCGCTCTTGGGATGGGTTGAGTATCTGCGTAGTCAGCCTGTCGACCAGATGGCTGTCGAGGAGATGGCTAAAGATTTGGTCCACCTGAATAAGATTGTCGACCGCTTCTCGAAGATTGGCTCCGAGACGCAGCTCACGCCGATGAATATCAATGAGGTGGTGGGCGATACAGTGCTCTACTTCAGACGTCGTGTGCCACGCAACGTGCAGCTTACATATAATGGCCTTGCTATGGCTCCCATCGAGGTGCCTATCAATGCTGCACTCTTCGAGTGGGTTGTCGAGAACCTGATGAAGAACTCGCTTGATGCACTTCAGGGCCAGGGTAGCATCGAGGTTATCGTGGGCGAGAACGACAGCTCAGTTTTTGTTGAGGTGAGCGACACAGGCAAAGGCATACCCAAGAGCAACTGGACTCGAATCTTCGAACCAGGATTTACTACTAAGACTCGTGGCTGGGGTCTTGGCCTCTCGCTCTCGCGTCGCATCATCGAGGAGTATCACAAGGGCAAAATTGCTGTCATCCGCTCCGAGATAGGCCGAGGTACAACGATACGCGTAACACTTAACCGCAACTTCAATGAGTAGTTTGACCACTATAGAGGGCCTCGAGGCTCAAGGATACGACATTGTGGAGCCAGGCCAGATCTTCGGTCGCGGCACACAGCTTATGTCGGGCGAGCCACTCTTTGAGGGTGGCTATCGTGCTGTTGCGTCTGTCGATATGTTTGGCGAGGGATCTATGCTTGGCGAGCAGATTGCAGCTCCTATGCTTGAGCCGTCGTTTGCCTATATGGCCATCTATCAGCTGCTTGTCGTTGCTTCGCTGGTGCTCTATTTCAATATGTTGCTTCGCTCGTGGGGTTTTGTCGGAGTTCTCTGGGGCGATGTGCTTAGCTTTAGCGGTGAGCGTCGTATGGCGAATGAGAGAGGCGAGCTCCCTGTCGGCTTTTTCAAGATTTCTGCCATCCTCGTGGGCGTTATGATGTTGGCCTTAGTCTCGGTGAGAGTCGCAGATTTGACTCTTACTGCCGATTCGCCGCTATACTCCGATACGTTGGGCCATTTTGCACCTCTTGTGTCGCTTGTTCTTGTGGGAGTCTTTATCGCGTGGCTCTACCTGCTACACACTGTTGTTGCTGGAGTTTCACAGTCGAGTGCTGTTGGAGAGCTGCAGGGTGTCACTACTCTTAACTTCATCCGCTTCGTAGTGTTGCTCTTTCCTATTGTTGCAGCGTGGCTTGTGGCTCCGCCTCAGAGTGTTCAGGAGTGGGGAGTGGCGGTGATATGTGGAACTATTCTTCTGCTAATTATATATTTAAAGGATACATTTGTGTTCTTTATCGCAAAAAAAATTCCGATTTTGTATTGGATTTTGTACCTTTGCACCGCTTTTTTGCTGCCAATTAGCTTTGTTTTGACAGTGTTACAAACAAGAGTGTAACTTCTCGATTGTTGTATTGCATTGTTAATGTGTATTTTGCAAAATGAGTTTAGTTGCTAAATATGGGCTAATTGAGCTAAAAAAGAGGTATGATTGTTAAAGATAAAACACTTTACGACATTGAAAGTAAGTAAGATTTTAGTATCACAGCCCCGTCCAGCTGTATTAGAAAAATCTCCATTCTTCGAATTTTCGTCAAAGCACGAACTTGAGATTGACTATAAGCCCTTGATTCGTGTTGTTGGAGTATCACTCAAGGAGTTCCGTGCCCAGCGTACTGAGATTTTGGAGCACAGCACAATGATCTTCTCATCGCGTACTACCATCGACAGCTTCTTCCGCATCTGTGAGGAGGCACGAATCACTGTGCCCGAGACAATGAAGTATATCTGTAATACCGAGGCTGTAGCCCTCTACTTGCAGAAGTATATCGTCTATCGTAAGCGTAAGATCTCGTTTGCCGACGGTACGTTCAACTCACTCTTGGAGCTTATTGTAAAGCATAAGGATGAGAAGTTCATCCTCGCACTCACCGAGCCGTTCAAGCCTGAGTTGCCCGATACACTTCTCAAGCTCAAGCTCAAGGTTAGCCCAGTGGTCTTTGCTCGTACTGTGGCTGCCGATATGAGCGACCTTAAGCCCGAGGACTACGACATCATTGCACTCTACTCTCCATCCGATGTTAAGGCCTTGGCAGAGAACTACGATGTCGACAAGTTGCCTGTTGTTGCAACCTTTGGTGAGGCTACTCTCCGTGCAGCAATCGATGCTGGTCTTCGTGTTAAGGCTTCGGCTCCATCGCCAGAGGCACCATCGATGGTTAAGGCTCTCGACATCTATTGCAGCAAGCTCGAGGAGGGTCTCGATGTTGAGGATGCTCAGATTAAAGAGGATCTTGACAAGGAGGAGTTTATCCGTGCCCAGCAGTCAAAGTTGCAGAAGAAGACTCGTACACGTACGCGTAAGACCCAGTAGTTATGTTAGAGGTAAAACCCTTCTCGTTGCCTAAGAGCGAGCGTCTTCACTCGTTTACGGCCCTGCGTCGTCTATTCAACGAGGGCAGGTCGGGTTTTATCTACCCATTTCGATATACAGTATATGTTGAAGGTAGCACCTTGCCATCGGTCGAGGTGCTATTTTCGGTACCCAAACGCAACCACAAGCGTGCAAATAAGCGTAACCTTCTGCGTCGTCGCACGAAGGAGGCATATCGTCTTAATAAGCAGATGCTTACGTCGGTAGCTGAGGCGGAGGGTCTTGGTATCGACTTGGCCTTGGTCTACTCGGCTAAAGAGGAGTTGCCGTTTAACACCATTAAGAATGCAGTCTGCAAAATTCTGGCCGAGGTTGCTCAGCGTAGTTAAGCGAGTCTTTGCCTTCCCCTTTATTGTGCTGGTGAGGTTCTATCAGATTTGCATCTCGCCACTCAAGCCTCCTACGTGTCGTTTCACACCTACCTGTTCGCAGTATGCCGTCGAGGCACTACGCAAGCACGGTCCAGTGAAGGGTATTTACCTCACTATACGACGCTTGATGAGATGTCATCCGTGGGGTGGCTCAGGATATGATCCTGTGCCTTAGATTTGGCTATTTGTCACTAATACACATAGTTACATAGGCCTCATCCCTAATATTTGGGGGTGAGGCCTCTCGTTTTTCCCAACATTTTGCGATTGTGGTCCACAGCCAAAAGCGATACCTTTGCACCGTGAAAATATGTTAATTTAAACGATGCTAAGGATGCGAATATATCTCTATACACTATTATCGCTTGCGGTTGTACTCCTCCCATTTAGGCTTGTTGCCACAGAGCCGCCTTATGGCAGTGCTGTGCACGTCACATTGTCGGGTGTTGTGCTCGATGATAGTGGTGAGCCGTTGCCATATGCCACAATCTTTGTCAAGGGCACCACGCTTGGTACAACTACCGACATCTCGGGTAACTACTCATTGGAGCTGCACGCCGGCGAGTATGAGGTGACTGCCTCGACACTCGGTTTCGATAGTGCAACAAAGAGTCTAAGTCTTGTGTCTGGCGAGGTGACTGCCGACTTCACGCTTAGCGAGGCTTCGACACGTATCGACGAGGTTGTAGTATCAGCCTCGGGTGTTGGGCATCTGCGTCGTTCGGCATTTAATGCGGTGGCTATCAATACTCAAGAGTTCCAGAACTCATCTAAAAATCTCTCTGATGCCCTTGCCAAAGCTCCAGGAATAAAGCTCCGCGAGTCGGGTGGTGTAGGCTCGGATATCTCTATTTCGCTCGACGGTTTCACGGGCAAGCACGTAAAAATATTTATCGACGGTGTGCCTCAAGAGGGTGTAGGAAGCTCCTTCTCGCTCAATAACATACCTGCGGGTTTTGCAGACCGCATTGAAGTATATCGCGGTGTTGTGCCTGTAGGTTTTGGTGCCGATGCTATAGGAGGCGTGGTTAATATTGTGACTAACAAGAGTCGTCGTCGCTGGTTTGCCGATGCCTCATATTCGTTCGGCTCGTTCAACACCCACCGCACAACTATTAATGCGGGTCAGAGCTTCGAGAATGGTCTTATGTGGGAGGTGAACGCCTTTCAGAACTATTCAGATAATAACTATAAAATTGATGCTGCTGTCGAGGACTTCGAGACGGGGCGTATCGACAAGCTCAAGAGGGAGCGTGTGGAGCGTTTCAACGACACATATCACAATGAGGCTATCGTTGCAAAGATTGGTGTTGCGGACAAGTCGTGGGCCGATCGTCTTGTTGTGAGTATGACCTATTCGCAGATGTATAAGGAGATTCAAACGGGTGTGCGTCAGGATGTTGTCTATGGCGATAAGTATCGTAGCGGCCACACGCTTATGCCCTCGGTGGAGTATCTCAAGCGTAACCTCTTAGTTGAGGGGCTCGACCTTACGCTCACGGCAAACTACAATCACAATATCACGACAAATGTCGATACGGCAAGCTACAAATACAACTGGCGAGGCGAGCGTAAGCGTCTCAATTCGCCTGGCGAGCAGAGCTATATGCACACCCGCTCACTGAATAGCAATTGGAGTGCTACAGCAACGCTCAACTATCGTATAGCTCGAGGTCACACCCTCACGCTTAACCACGTCTTTAGTACCTTTACGCGTAGTAACACCTCGTTGTTGGCGGCACAGGAGCAGCGTGACCCTATCGACAAGCAGACAATGAAGAATATTACAGGTCTTCAGTATCGTTTTGCACCCTCTCAGAGCTGGAACCTCTCGGCCTTTGCAAAGTACTACGCTCTTGCCGTCTCTGGCCCCGTGGCTACCGATGCCAATGCCACGACCTTTGTGGCGACTTCTCGCTCGAGCGATGCTTTGGGCTATGGTCTTGCCACGACGTACTTCCTTACCCTCGAACTCCAGGCAAAGCTATCGTACGAGCGTGCCTACCGACTCCCAACTATCGAGGAGATGTTTGGCGATGAGGATCTCGAGATGGGTGAGATTGGGCTTCGTCCCGAGAGTAGCGACAATGTCAACCTGAGTATTAGCTACTCACGCTCGTTTGGCCATAGCTTGCAGCATTCGATATATGTCGAAGGTGGTGCAATATTCAGAAATACAAATGATTATATACAGCGAAATATTGTCGATCTGAGTGGCGGTAAGGTTGCAGCAAGCTATATTAACTATGGTAAGGTGCGTACCTGGGGTGCTAACCTCTCGGCACGCTATAGCTTTGCAGGGTGGTTGTCCGTAGGTGGCAATGTGACATATACCGATGTGCGTGATAATATGAAGATTGCCATCGGCACAACCTCGATGCCAAACCTCGGCTATGGCGACCGTATGCCCAACATCCCATACCTCTTTGCCGATGCTGACGTGACATTCACCTGGCGTGACTGCATCACCAAAGATGATGCACTGAGCCTGACGTACGACAACCAATATTTGAAAGGGTTTTACTACTACTCGTCGCGTATCGGCACGAATAAGAGTGACTATATGGTTCCCGACCAGTTTTCACACAACTTGTCGCTCGGCTACTCGTTATGCAACGGTAAGTACAACATATCGGTTGAGTGTCGCAATCTGACCAACGAAAAGCTATACGACAACTTCAGCCTACAGAAGGCTGGTCGTGCCTACTATGCCAAGCTCCGTGTGACGTTTGGCGGACGATAAACGATTGAAATAATAAAAAATAAACGCTATGAATCAGAAAATTAAATCAATTTTTGCTATTTTCCTCCTATCGACACTCGTCGCTTGTGAGACTACGCCTTCGGCCGATCACCATAATCCTGCAATCGATACTGAGCGACCCTATGTCATCGCCTCGCAGGGCACATTCTCAAACACCACGACCAATGCTCTGCTAACGGCTTCGACTCTCAATAGCGGAGTAGTGGGTATGGATGAGGGACTTGTCAACGATGGTGCTTCGTACTGGGTATTCTGGGGCGATAAGTATCTCTATGGCCTCACCTATAACCAGGGTAATGCTGGCACCACACGTTCATATGTGATGAACTCCGACTACACGCTCTCGGCACGCTCAGCAGAGTATGCTGTGCGTCGCTTCACGACTGTGGGCGTGTACGACAAATATGTGATGACTACATCTACTGGCGATGGTCCTCAGGAGTATGCTGACGCGAATGGCTATCTCCCCAAGGCTATTCTCGTGTCATTGCTCAATGTTGAAAATGAGACATATACCACAAATAATACTCTTGATGAGTGCTACTTGGCCGAGAACTTCTTGGGTAATGGCGAGTTTGTCACGCTTGCTGGTATCGAGGAGGTAGAGGGTAAGATCTACTCTGCGGCTGTGCCTATGGGTCTTAGCCAGTATGGCGTTAAGGTCGATGGTGGCAAGTGGGTGCGTGATGGTTTTGCTGATTTGATTAAAACAGAGGCAGGTGGCTCAGGATCAGGTGCTTATAAGGAGGGGGAGTTACAGTGGACACAGTATCCCGACGAGTGCTGGGTAGCAATCTTCGACGACGAGACTCTTAGCTCGAAGCAACTTATTCGCACTGACAAAATTAGCTACGCTGCGGGTCGCAACAAGTCGCAGTACTATCAGATGATATGGCATACCGAGAGTGGCGATATATATGTATTCTCGCCCTCGTACGCCAAGACTATGTCAGATGAGCGTCAGCGAACAAAGCTCCCTGCAGGCGTTGTGCGTATCGCGTCGGGAAGCGAGGAGTTTGACAATGACTATTACGTAAATATCGAGGCGTTGGCAGATGGACGTTCGTTCCTGCGTACGTGGTATGTCGGTGGAAGCAAGTTTCTTATGTTAATGTACGACAGCGTTTTAGAGCCGGCTAAGACGATGACAGCCACAGAGCTTGCAATATTCGATGCAGAGGCCAAGACGTTGACTCCCGTCACCGGACTCCCAGCAAAGAGCTCAATCTCGGGCTTCGGCACAGCACCCTATGCTGAGGGTGGTAAGGTCTATCTTCCCGTGACGCTCACCGACAACTATCCTGCAATCTATGTTATCGATACCGCTACGGCAGAGGCTGTGAAGGGTCTCACTGTCGAGGCAACGCAGATAAGTGGTGTTGGTCGCCTTATGCCGATAAATTAATCGACTTATCGGACACACAATAAGAAAATTTTGTATCTTTGTTCAACTATAGCACTACTATGAAAAAGCTTATTAAGCAGCTACATATTTGGTTGTCCATCCCACTAGGTGTTGTCGTCTCGATAACCTGCTTCACGGGAGCATTGCTTGTCTTCGAGAAGGAGATTACGCGTGCCGTGCAATGTGAGTACCACTACGTTGCTGAGGTTGGAGCCGAGGCTTTGCCTCTTGACGAATTGCAGGCCCAGGTCGAGGCAACTCTCGCTGAGGGTAAGAGTATTCAGAGTGTTGAGATAGACGATAACCCTGAGCGTACCTACGTTTTTAGCCTTGGCAAGAGGGAGCGAATATACGTTAATCAGTACACAGGCGAGATTCTTGGCTCGCCCGAGCGTCTTGAGTTCTTCCAGACAACCTTTAGGCTGCATCGCTGGTTGATGGATGCTCCTGCATCAAGGGGTGAGATGAGCTTGGGTAAGCTCGTTGTAGGTATTAGCACCCTTGCGATGGTGGTAATGCTTCTTACGGGTATTGTGCTCTGGTGGCCTAAGAGCATAAAGATGTGGAAAAATCGCTCGCTTGTTGCTATGCGTAAGGGGTGGCATCGCTTCTGGTATGACCTGCACGTCTCGGCGGGATTCTGGGCCACTATCATTCTGCTTATTATGGCCCTTACGGGCCTTGTATGGTCATTTGACTGGTATCGTGAGGGTTTCTATGCCATCTTTGGCGATGGTGCACGAGCGTGGCTACGTAGTCTGCACGTGGGTACCATTGGAGGTATGTTTACCCGTGTGTTGTGGTGCTTGGCCGCTATTGTGGGCGGTACACTTCCGCTTACGGGCTACTATATGTGGATTAAGCGAAAGTTTATCAAGAGGTAGAGTGCGAAAAAAAAAGTTCAATGTCGTTCCAAACAATAGCTTGGAGCGACATTGTTGTTTTATGTCTTGAACTAAATTTTGGCTAAAAGTTTTGTGGTTAAAGAAAAAAACTATAATTTTGACAAAAATTATAATGGTAGAAATATCAGTGTTGGAAATTATATAAAGCAAAATAGAGTTATGAAAAACATTTTTCGCTATCTATCGCTCGTCGTAGCGATATTCTCACTAACGTTTGTGGCTTGTAATGACGAGCCAAATGTTGAGGAGCCTCAGAAGGAGTATGCCATTGAGCTTACATCTGAGACAACAATGCAATTCCCTGCCGAGGGTGGCGAGGGAGTTATCGAGTGGGTACTCAATGAGGTGACACGTACGAGCCCTGTTGCTCAGCCAGAGCCTCAGTTTTCAACCGAGGCAGAGTGGATTACGCTCGACGCCCAGAACTTGGGTGCCTTCACAGTTGCAGCCAACGAGGGCGAGGCACGTGAGGCTAAGATTACTATCACTTATGGCCAACAGACCGAGAGTGTAACCGTTAAGCAGTCAGCTGCCGAGGCTCCTGTCGAGGCTACAGAGCTTGCCGCAGCTATGCGCATTCCAAGCGAGGAGCTCGGCTTGGAGAACAACATCTTTGCCCTTGCATTTACCGATGATTCGGAGAGCATTGAGCTTGGCGTTGTACTCGTAGGCGAGGAGGGTACAGAGATTCTCGCTGCTGGTACATACAATGTTGACAACGACGGCTTGGCAGCCGACGAGTGCGCCCTTCAGGTATATAGTGACGAGGGTCTTGAGGAGTACTTCTTCGAGGGCGGTGAGGTTGTTGTTGCTGTTGATGGCGAGGACTACGATTTAGACATCACACTCACTACTACTGAGGGCGAGGAGATGCTCTTCTCATACTCAGGCGTTGTGGTTGATATGGTTCCAGAGTCTAAGCCAGCAGAGCCTGTAGCATTTACCCCTGCAAGCGTTAAGGCAGAGTATTATATGATTGGTAACTTCTTCCTCCAGCTCTACATCGACGACACTCGCTACCACGAGCTCGATATGCTCGATGAGATTGCTCCTAACGATGACTACCTCTCGGCAGGTACATACTCATACACTGCTGAGACCATCAGCTCTTGGTCTACATTCAGCACTGGCAATGACCAGACTTGTGCCTTTGCAGATGCTGAGATTACCCTTGCGCACAACGACGACAACACGACTACTATCACTGGCTATATCAAGTCGGAGGAGGGTGATTATATCACCATCGACTGGACTGGCGTAGTGGAGGGTTTTGTATATGAGAAGGAGACAGGCAAGACATTCACAGTTGAGGCACTCTCAGCAAAGGTGGAGTACGACAAAGAGGGTCAGAAGGATATCCTCTTTATGACCGACGAGTTCTCGGGCCACAAGTTCAGCTTCAAGGCTGAAGATATCCTTGTAGGTAAGCCGCTTGCCGATGGCGACTACTCATCGGAGGCTGGCTCGATCGATATCGCATACTGCGTGCACGGCTATGGCGATGTCTACGGCGATATGACAAGTGCTAAGGCTACGGTTGTTAACGACCTTGAGGCTGGCACTACATCATTCAACATTGAGTGGGAGTACGAGGGTAACATCTATCAGTTCGCTTGGTCAGGTGCTGTTGCGGGTATCAACTACGCTGAGGATGTCGTAGCTGAGCCACTCGAGTTCTCTCCAGTATATGTCGAGATGGTGAGGGTGACTAATAGCGACAGATACTTCTACTTCTACGATAGATATGAGAACGAGTTGGTTGTAAACCTCTACAATGGCAAGATTATTATGCCTTATATCAACTACGAGGGAGCAAAGATTGATATCGACACCAACGACTTTACGTTCGAGTACTCGGACAATGGCCTCGGCAAGGAGGATGGCCTCTATACCTACAATGTTCGCCTTGTAACCCTGGATGGCCGCGTTATCGAGTTCAAAGGCGATATCTTGACCTACTACAGCAAATAGCGAAGAGTAATATTTAAAACTATAAGTGTTTATGAGAAAATTGTTTAGACTATTTTTAGTGCTGGTTGCTGCGCCTATGCTATTTATGGCGTGTGAGCCCGACAAACCAGCAAACGATACTCCAAAGGAGTACGACTTGGAGGTGACATCAGCGACAACTATGGAGTTCTCTGCTGAGGGTGGCGAGGGCCTTATCGAGTGGCGTCTCAACGAGGTTACACGCACAAACGCTGTTGCTCAGCTAGAGCCTCAGTTTGCTGAAGATGTTGAGTGGATTACGCTCGACGATGAGGTGTTGGGAGCATTCTCTGTTGCCCAGAACGAGGCTGAGGCACGCGAGGCGATGATCACCGTTACATATCTCGAGCAGGTTATCGAGGTCGTAGTCAAGCAGGCGGGTGTTGGTGAGACTCCTCAGCCTGAGACGTCGTTCAATATCGATGTTCAGGAGGTACACGCTGCATCGGCTATCACACAGGTGACACCTGCAGATAGCGATATGTACTACGTTATGTTCCTCGACGAGGTCTCATATTTGCAGTTCAATGGCATTGCTACTGCCGAGCAGTTGTGGGATGATGACTACACTGCATTCGAGAGTAGTGCAATTGCTAACAATATGAACCTCAAGGCCTATATGGAGGCTGCGAATGTGTTGTTCAAGGGTACAAAACGCGTGCAGTGGAACAGCGTACGTCCAGGTACCAAGTCGGTGTTGTATGTCTATGGCGTGAAGTTCTCGGAGGATGGTGCATCGTATGAGCCCGTGACAGACATTGCGTGGGAGGTAATCTGCCCAGATCGTGCTCCATTGCAGGATGTGGCGTTTGGCCTCGATGTAGAGGTTAAGGGTGCAGAGGTTAAGTTGAGTGTCGATGCTGAGAATTGGGATGGCTACTACCTTGTTAAGATTGTTGACTACAACAATGAACTATATGTAGATGAGGGTGTTACATTCGGCGAGGATTATATGGCGAAGATCTCAGATGAGTGGGTAGATGTCTACTCATCGAACCTCAATGCAGGCCACACAATGCAGGATATTCTCGAGAATGTATGCTACAAGGGCGATACTATTCTTGACGCTTCGCTTGAGTCATATGTTCTCTACTCGGCACTCGTTTACCCTGTAGCTGAGTACGATGGCTTTGTGCAGGTTGTGGGCAAGCCTTCATACCTCAACTTCTCAACCGAGGAGGTGGGTCAGTCGGATATGGATATAAATATCGAGGTGACAAACTGCTATGTTCGTGTTTGCGATATTAAGGTTACTCCATCAAATCCTGACGAGTCATGGCTGTTGTTGATTACCCCAACATCTTATTTGCCAGCTGATTATGATGATGAAACGCTCCTCGATTATGCGTTGGGTGAGTTCGTCTACTACACCTACGAGTTTAAGGGTGAGATGACCACTCATATGAATACGCTCTATCCCGACACGGAGTATATCATCGTGGCATTCGGCTATAGCGGCGGTGTGGTAACAACCGATGTATGCTCAAAGGTGTTTAAGACTCAGAAGGAGGGCAAGTGCGAGTTGGAGGTTACTGATGTAGTCGTTGGAGGTCCTTATCGTGTATCAGACCTCTATGCCTACGACCCTGTGGCATTTGAGTATTATAAGCCACCTTACTATTACGACTCTTCACATTTCGTGATAACAATGGAGGTTAAGACAAGTGAGCCTACAACAGATATCTTCTCAGATTTTATCTATAAGGCGGATTACGATTACCACGGTTACGACCTTATGTTCTACGATTTGTTGATTGATACCTGTGAGCCTTATTATGCAACAACCGTTGAGTGGGAGTGGACCGATACAGATATCTTTGCTAACTGCTATGCTTGTGCTGCTGCCTTCGACTATAAGGGTGATGTTACCCCAATGTGGATGTCAGAGCTCTACGCATGGACAATGGACGACATCCGTCCTATCGAGGAGTTTATCGAGAAGTGGGAGGCGAATAACTCTCAGATGCAGCTTCTCAGCGTTGGCCGTGATGGTAAGCTTCGACCTGTAGTGGTTAAGAAGTAACGCTTATATTGCCTAAACAATTAGGGCTGTCCACGTGGACAGCCCTAACTTTTTGTGTGGAGTGGCTTGATTAGAATGCCTTGCCAATGCCGAGGAAGTCCTCAGCCTTGAGTGCAGCACCACCGATAAGACCACCGTCTACGTTCTCCTTAGAGAAGATCTCGCCAGCGTTTGAAGGCTTGCAAGAGCCACCGTAGAGAATTGGGCACTCCTCAGCTGCAGCACCAAACTTCGAACGCAATACCTCGCGGATATATGCGTGAATCTCCTCTGCCTGGTCAGCAGTAGCAGTCTTGCCAGTGCCGATAGCCCAAACTGGCTCATAAGCGATAACGAGCTTTGCAAACTGCTCCTCAGTGAGATTGAATACAACCTCCTCGAGCTGCTGCTTGCATACGTCGAAGTGGCGACCTGCCTCGCGCTCCTCGAGGTTCTCACCTACGCAGTAGATAGGTGTAAGGTTGTTCTCGTAGGCACGTGCCATCTTCTTGTTCAAGGTCTCTGATGTCTCACCATAGTACTGGCGACGCTCTGAGTGGCCAAGGATAACATACTCGCAACCGAGTGCGGCAATCATCTGAGCAGATACCTCGCCAGTGTATGCACCCTTAGTCTCTGTAGCACAATCCTGAGCACCCACAGCGATGTTCGAGCCCTTGAGGGTCTCAACAACGCTTGCAAGGTGTGTGAATGGGGGGCATACGATGAAGTTAACGCAGTCGCAAACCTCGCCCTTGCCAGCAGCAACACCCTTAGCGAGCTCAACGCCCTCAGCTGGGAGGGTGTTCATCTTCCAGTTACCTGCAACAATCTTCTTTCTCATAGTTATATTCGTTTTTAATCTTTATACTCACTAAATTACTCCTGCTTGCAGCTCTCGATCCACGCCTTAATCTCGGCAGTAGCAAGACCAAGCTTGTTCTTCTTGTTGAAGCCACAGAGGTCGTTGAAGAGCTTCATACCGCCCGATGTAGCGGTGTTCTTGAATGCCTCGAGGGTGATGTATCCCATCTTCTGAACTACGGCAACCCACTCCTGAGGGATTCCTGCCTCAGTGTAGACCTCCTCAGCATCAGCAACAACCTTCTTCTCAGGACGCATTGTTGGGAAGAAGAGCACATCCTGGATAGAGGTCTCGCCTGTCATAAACATTGTGAGACGGTCGATACCGATACCCATGCCTGAGCACGATGGCATACCATACTCCAAAGCACGTACAAAGTCCATATCGATGGTCATAGCCTCGTCGTCGCCCTTCTCCGAGAGTCGCATCTGCTCCTGGAAACGCTCAAGCTGGTCGATAGGGTCGTTAAGCTCTGAGTAGGCGTTGCAAAGCTCCTTACCATTTACGAAGAGCTCGAAACGCTCGGTGAGCTCCTCATTGTCGCGGTGACGCTTGCACAATGGCGACATCTCGATAGGGTAGTCAGTGACGAATGTAGGCTGCACGAGATCCTCCTCGCAGTACTGGCCAAAGATAGCGTCGATGAGCTTGCCCTTACCCATAGTGTCGTCGATCTCGACGTTGAGACGCTTGCAGGCCTCGCGGAGCTGCTCCTCGCTTTGACCTGTGATATCGTAGCCTGTCTTCTCACGGATAGCATCAGTCATTGTCACACGGCGGAAAGGTGCCTTGAACGAGATTGTGCGGCCATCAAGAACCACATCTGTAGTGCCATTTACGGCCATTGCCACACGCTCCAACATCTGCTCGGTGAACTCCTGCATCCAGATGTAATCCTTGTATGCCACGTAGATCTCCATACAAGTAAACTCTGGGTTGTGCGTACGGTCCATACCCTCGTTGCGGAAGTTCTTGCCGAACTCATAAACACCGTCGAAGCCACCTACGATGAGACGCTTCAAGTAGAGCTCTGTAGCGATTCGCATATAGAAGTCGATGTCGAGGGCGTTGTGGTGGGTGATGAATGGACGTGCAGCAGCACCACCAGGGATAGGCTGCAGGATAGGTGTCTCCACCTCAAGGTAGCCACGCTCGTTGAAGAAGTCACGCATAGTCTGCATAATCTTAGCACGCTTCACGAAGGTATCCTTAACGTGTGGGTTAACCACGAGGTCGAGGTAACGCTGGCGGTAACGCACCTCAGGGTCTGTCAAGGCGTCGAATGTCTGGCCATCCTTCTGCTTAACAACAGGGAGTGGGCGTACTGACTTCGAGAGTACGGTAAACTTCTTGCAGTGTACCGACAACTCGCCAGTGTTTGTGAGGAAGGCAAAACCCTCTACGCCGATAAAGTCACCGATGTCGAGCAACTTCTTGAATACTGTATTGTAGAGTGTTGGGTCGCCCTCTGGGCAGATGTCGTCACGACGAATATATACCTGAATACGGCCTGTCGAGTCCTGGAGCTCGAAGAACGATGCTGAGCCCATAATACGGCGGCTCATAATACGACCGGCAATCGATACCTCCTGGTAGTTGCCCTTCTCTGCATCGTAGTTCTCGGCAATCTCCTTAGCTGAGGCATTTACCTCGAAGCGAGCTGCTGGATATGGGTTGATGCCCAACTCACGCAACGCCTTAAGCGACTGACGACGCAATACTTCCTGTTCACTGAGTTCAATCATAAAAATATATGTTTTTAGTTTTTTCGCAATATTCGCCACAAAGTTACAAAACAAAAGTGAGTATCGCAATTTTATTTTATAAAATTTAGATTTTGTAGTTCTCGCCGAAATTTGTATCTTTGCATAAATGATGTTTAGATATGAGAATTAAGACCTTTATTTTGGCACTTGTTGCCTCGTTGATTTGTGGTGCTGAGCTCTCGGCACAAAATAGCAATATTACCCCTGTACCTGTTCGTTTTCAGGGTGGAACTTGTTCAGATAGTAGCTGCTTGCCAGCTATGCCATTCGACTATACGCAGCTCGCAAAACTCTATATTGAGGGTGCTGAGGTTGCGGATATGGAGCGTATTGCTGCTGCTATCAAGGCTGCTGGTCTTGACCTAAAACGTGTTAAGCGACCCTCGGTTAAGAGTTGTGTAAATATCTATATTAATCCCGACAGTATGCCCTTTGAAGAGGGTTATGCAGTCGTCACTTCGGAGCATTGTGTTGACATTACAGCCCGAAGCTCGGCGGGAGCATTTTATGCCTTGCAGACCGTGCGTCAGTTGGTTGAGAGTGGTGAGTGGCTTACGGGTGCTATTGTCGACTATCCACGCTTTGAGTATCGTGGTGTTTTGATCGATATTTCGCGTCACTTCCGCACTGTCGATTTCCTTAAGCGTCAGATAGATATGATGGCACGCCTCAAGATGAATCGCCTACACCTGCACCTTACCGATGCGGCGGGCTGGCGACTCGAGATCAAGAGCTATCCACGCCTCACGAGCTATGCTGCGTGGCGTACTCCTTACGACTGGAAGGGTTGGTGGAATGGCGACCGCAAGCACGTTGAGGAGGGCTCGGAGGGTGCTTCGGGAGGATACCTCACAAAGGCTGAGGCTCGCGAGCTTGTAGCCTATGCTGCAGATCGATATATCACCATCATCCCAGAGATTGAGATGCCTGGCCATTCGGACGAGGTGTTGGCGGCATATCCTGAGCTCAAGTGCTCGCATATGCCTGAGCGTCAGGGTGATTTGTGTATTGGCAAGGAGGCTACATTCGAGATGATGCAGGCTATTCTTGACGAGGTTATCGAGATATTCCCATCGGAGTATATACATATAGGTGGCGACGAAGCTGGTAAGGGCGACTGGAAGCACTGCGAGGATTGTCAGCGTCGTATGCGTGAGGAGGGCCTCGAGAGTGTCGATGAGCTGCAGAGCTATATGATTCATCGCATTGAGAAGTATCTCAACTCGAAGGGTCGTCAGATTATTGGCTGGGACGAGATTCTGGAGGGCGGCCTTGCTCCTAATGCTACCGTTATGTCGTGGCGTGGCGAGGAGGGTGGCCATATCGCTGCTAAGGCGGGCCATAAGGTTGTGATGTCGCCACACGGCTACTGCTATATCGATGCTCCGCAGGATGCTCCATACTCGCAGCCTGAGAGCATTGGAGGATACTTGCCATTGGAGAAGGTCTACTCGTATGAGCCCGTACCCGATAGTATGCCTCGTGAGGTGGGTGACTATATCCTCGGTGTTCAGGCAAACCTCTGGGCTGAGTTTATCGTTGAGGACTCTCATTATGAGCATATGCTCTGGCCACGTGCCATTGCCATTGCTGAGATTGGCTGGTCACAGCCCGAAAATCGTGATTATACTGACTTCCGCGAGCGTGCCGTGGCTATCGTAGATCGTATGATTGAGGAGGGTTACAAGCCTTTTGACCTCAAGAACGAGATTGGCAACCGCCCAGAGTCGAAGGAGGATATCGACCACCTGGCACGTGGCAAGCAGGTGACATACATCGAGCCATCGTTCTACTATGCTCCAAAGTATGCTGCGGCCTACGACGCGACGCTAACTGACGGTAAGCGAGGTACTTGGACCTATGCCGATGAGCGTTGGCAGGGCTTCTTGGGCCGTGGTGGCGTGGATGTCATCATCGATATGGAGGAGGTTACTACCATTCGTAGTATCTCGGCCGACTTTATGCAGATTTGTGGCCCTGGTGTCTTTATGCCCTGCTTGGTCGAGATTGCCGTGTCGACCGATGGCGAGAACTACACTAAGATTGCTGATATCGAGCACGAGGTGATCCTCGATGAGCTGCCATCGTTCAAGAGTTTCGGCTGGGAGGGTGAAGTTGAGGCTCGCTACATTCGCTACAAGGCTCACCGCAGTAAGTACACAGGCTTCCTGTTTGTCGATGAGATAATCATCAAATAAGGTGAAAGGTGAAAAGTAAGGTGTGCTACGCACAAGGTCTATATTAAGCGCGGGTATTAATTTTAATACCCGCACTTTTTTGAGTGAAAAGTAAAGCAAACTTGCGACTATGTTTATAATTAACACGGGCACGAATTTCGTGCCCGTGTTAATTGTTTGTTTACCATTCAGACATTGGTTATTCAATATAGTACTCTCTGCGCTCTTCGGACGTTAAGGGGTTATCCTTAAATCGCTCACGTGTCTGCTCTATAAGCTCGTCTAATGGCTTAAACTCCCAAAGTTTGACAGTATTGTCATGTGATGCAGATACAATATATTTACCATTAGGACTGAATGCTGCAGAAGTTACATTGTCTGAGTGTCCACTAAACGTTCTAATTGCCACATCTTTTTCTATATCCCATAGTTTAATAGTCTCGTCCATTGATGCGGAAACAATATGGTTGCCATCGGGGCTAAATGTTGCAGAGTTTACGCGGGCAGTATGTTTATTAAAAGTTCTAATCGCCGCCCCTTTGTCAATGTCCCATAGTTTAATGGTTTTGTCATCTGATGCTGAAACGAGATACTTGCCATCGGGGCTAAATGCTACTGAATACACCCAACTTGTGTGTCCGCTAAATGTTCTGATTACCTCTTCTTTATTAATATCCCACAGTTTAATGGTTTTGTCATATGATGCTGAAACAATATACTTGCCATCGGGACTGAATGCTGCAGAAGTTACATTGTCTGAGTGTCCACTAAACGTTCTAATCACCTCATCTTTTTCTATATCCAAAAGAAAAGAGTGATCCATAATAGCTACAATAATATACTTCCCATCAGGGCTAAATGCTAAATAGTTTACGTAGTTTATATATTCAATAAACGTCCTGATTGCCTCTTCTTTGTCAATGTCCCATAGTTTAGTGGTTTTGTCCTTTGCTGCTGAAACGAGATACTTGCCATCGGGGCTAAATGCTACTGAATACACCCAACTTGTGTGTCCGCTAAATGTTCTGATTACCTCTTCTTTATTAATATCCCACAGTTTAATAGTCTCGTCCATTGATGCGGAAACAAAATGCTTCCCATCAGGGCTAAATGCTACAGATATTACAGCATCCGTATGTCCACAGAATGTTCTAATTGTATCGTCTATGTCCCACAGTTTAATAGTATCATCGCTTGACGCCGAAACAATATGTTTACCATCTGGGCTAAATGCTACAGAAGTTACAATATCTGAATGTTCACTAAATGTTCTAATCGCCTCCTCTTTTTCTATGTCCCACAGTTTAATAGTGCAGTCATGTGCTGCCGAAACAATATACTCGCCATCGCAGCTAAATGCTGCAGAGTATACACCGTCTGTATGTCCACTAAATGTTCTAATCGATTCCTCTTTGTCAATATTCCATAGTTTAATAGTATTGTCGAATGAAGCCGAAACAAAAAGCTTTCCATTAGGGCTAAATGCTACGGAACATACTGAATCCATATGTTCGTTAAATGTTCTGATTGCCTCCTCTTTTTCTATATCCCACAGTTTAATCGTATTGTCCCTATACGCCGCAATAATATACTTGCCATCGGTGCTAAACGCAGCTGACCATACGCGATCTGTCTGGTTGCTAAATGTTTTGATTGCCTCCTCTTCGTTAATATTCCATAGTTTAATAGTTTTGTCACTTGACGTTGAAACAATATACTGTCCATCAAGACTAAATGCCGCAGAGGTTACAATGTTTGTATGTTCGCTAAATGTTCTAATCGCTTCCTCTTCGTTAATGCTCCACAGTTTAATAGTTTCGTCAGTGGAAGCTGAAACAATATATTTACCATTGGGGCTAAATGCTGCAGAGGTTACAACATCTGTATGTCCGTTGAAGGTTCTAATTATCTTACCGCTTTTAGCGTCCCATAGTTTAATTGTCTTATCATCTGATGCTGAAACAATATACTTACCATCGGGGCTAAATGCTACAGAATTTACACCGTGCATATGTCCTTTGAAGGTCGCACATTTGTATGCTGTGGCTTCTCGAAGTGCTTGTTCAGCCTCAATGGTGTGCGATAAATCCCAGGCCTCTAAGGAGAGTCGTGCTGCAGTATATGAGTCGCCCTCTTCAAGCAACTGCATAGATTTCTCAGCAACAAATCGAGATTGATTTATCTTCATCTTTCGATTCTGATATATCATTATGCTGGCTATGATTATAGCTAGGATCATGCCCACGATGGACAGACTTAAAGCTATAGTTTTCTTACGTCGCTGTTCACGTTCATAGCGTTGCCACAATGCATCGAACTGAAGCCCAAACATGCGAGCAACAACCTTGATGGCAGCAGCAGCACGACCATTCTCGTCGATGTTGATGCCAAGCAGCTCACGCTTGCCTGCCAATTTGCGTAGAGCTTCGGGGAAGCACTCTTTGGCAGTATCCATGGAGTTTGGCTCGCCCTCGATGATAAATGGGATAATCTCCTTCTCGCGTCCCGTCTCGATGAAGTGTTCAACCTCTTTGCACACCCATGGCGACTGTGCTGCACGCGGCGAACAGATGACAATAAGGTAGCGAGAGCTATCCAGAGCCTCGTTGATAACATCTGCTAGCACGCCGCCACAAAGGTCGGTGCTATCACGGAACACAGGATGTACAACAGTTGGTAGTTCGGGGTGCTGTTTACGAATATTTGTGGGTAGCTTGTAGTGCATAAGCCTATCTTGTAGCCACTTCGCCCACTTCTCGTCCTCGCGTTTATAGCTGATAAAGGCGAAATATTTGTATTTGCTGTCGGTGTTAGTAGATGTGGTTGACATAGCACAATGTAGTTTAGTCAATCAAAGGTATAAATAAAATGTCTAAAAACAAAGAAGATAGGCTTAATATAAAGTCTATTTTGTTGTTACGCTTGCCTCGCAAATCTTCATTTGTGCATTAGTAAATAGTGGTTTTGAGTCTGCACAAGCCTCAAACTACATCTTTTTATTTAACCTTGTAACAAAATAGGAGTAACTAATTTTCTTTTAGTTACTCCCTTGTGTGCTGTGAAATATAAGTGTGCTTATAACCTTTAAAAAAAGCTCGTTAGTAGGAATGTACTGACCCCTAATCTTTTTTGTGGCTCTGAGCCTACTCCTCGACTACCTCAGCCTCAGTAATCTCCTCTGTAGTTGCAACTGACTCAGTCTCAACCACCTCGGTCTCCTCAGCCTCGATAACCTCCTCTACTGCAGGAGTCTCAAACTCGATGTTGTGGAGCTTGTATGCAAGGCGGATGATGCGATTGTCGTTCTCAATCTCGGCAATCTGTGCCTCGAAAGCGAGAATCTTATCCTTGAGTGCACCGTGCTGGGCAAGCAGATCCTCAGGGTAGTTCTTCTCGATGATAAGGTCGTAGAGCTTGTCTGACTCACTCACTACGCCAGCAATCTGCTCGTTGATCCCCTTGATTTGTGCGTTGTTGCTCTCGATCAAAGCCAAGTCACGCTCCTTTGATGATACGTCGTGGCTCCACGCAGCGTCGAGATCTTCGAGCGAGCTGTAGAAGGTGTTGCACAGAGCGGCAACACGCTCATTCTCGGCGTGAATCTCGTCGCAGATGTATCCTGCCTCACGCAACGCCTCGTTTGTGAGTCGCTTAAACTCGAGTGCCTTAGCACCATTATACATTCGCTGATAACCAATCTCATACTGACGTGCGAGTTTCTCGACGTGCTTGAGCTCCTCCTCGCTCTCGACGCGAAGAGCCAACTCGTTGATATACTGGGCATCACGCTTTACAGTGGTGAGCGTCACGCTCTGCTCGCACTGCGACAAAAGTAGCACCACAGCTACCAGAGCAGCATAGGCTACGATAGTAAGTATCTTTCTCTTCATCTCTTCACTCTGTTAAATTTGACCAAGAATCTGGTTTGCGGTCTCAACGAAGTAGTTGTAGTCCTCGCCACCAATCTGTGTGCGGAAAGCCTCCTCCCAGGCCTCAAGCTCCTGGCGTGCAGCCTGGAACTCCTCGTAGCTCTTGGCCTCGATGACCTTTGTTGCAAGCTCCACGCTCTTCTCTGAAGAGGCAGCTATAGCCTCCTCCTCTTTAATCACAATCCCACTCTGCTTGTTGCAGCACGACACAGCTGCAAAGGCGATGGCGAGAAGTGTAAAACATCTTTTCATTCTATTAAAAGTTTAGTTGTTTGCTACTCTACATATACTACTAAGCCCTTGAGATACTCGCCCTCGGGGTGGTAGATGTTGATTGGGTGGTCGGCAGGCTGAGTGAGTTGTCCGATGATACGCACACGTCGACCTGCGATAGCTGCTGCGGTGAATATCGTTGTGCGGAACAACTCGCGGCTTACGGCCTGTGAGCACGAGAAGGTGAACAAGATGCCTCCTGGACGAATCTTCTGGAGTGCTCGTGCATTGATCTTCTTGTATCCCTGAAGGGCGTTGCCCAACACTTTGTGGTGCTTGGCAAATGCAGGAGGGTCGAGGATTATAAGGTCGTAGCTGTCGTCGATATCCTTGAGATACTCCACAGCGTTGCAGGCGATAGCCTCGTGTGGAGCCTTGTCGCCAAAGTTGAGGCGAACATTCTCGTCGGCGAGCTTCACGGCACGCTCCGAGAGGTCGATAGATACCACCTCGCGAGCACCACCTGCAAGGGCAGCTACTGAGAAGCCACCAGTGTAGCAGAAGGTGTTGAGCACCTTGCGGCCGCGAGAGTATTGGCGTACCAAGTCGCGGTTCACACGCTGGTCGATGAAGAAGCCCGTCTTCTGGCCCTCCTCCCAGTTGACCTTGAACTTGAGACCATTCTCCAATACTACGGCGTTAGGCTCTGCGGTGCGTCCCCACAAGTAGCCGTCGATAGCTCCGAGGTCGGCCTTGAATGGAAGTGTCTGCGAGCTCTTGTCGTAGATAGCCTCGATATCCTCGCCATATGCTTTGCGGATGGCCTCGGCGATATCCTGACGCGAGAGATACATACCCACAGAGTGGCACTGCACCACAGCTGTGCGACCATAGATGTCGACAACAAGGCCAGGAAGAAGGTCTCCCTCGCCGTGTACAAGACGGTAGCAGGTAGTCTCCTTATTGCCGATGAGGCCCATAGCCTCACGCAGCTGCTTGGCCTTGGCAATACGCTCAGCCCACCACTCGGCATTGATCTCAACCTGCTCAAAGCTCAGCACACGAACGGCAATCGAGCCAATCTGATAGTGGCCCTTAGCAATAAACTCGCCCTGCTTGGTGATGACATCAACGATGTCGCCCTCGGCCAGTGGGGTAATACCCTCCGAGATACGCTCTATAGCACCCGAGAATACCCAGGGGTGGCGACGCAACAAGGACTCCTCCTTGCCACGACGTAGATGCACACTTGCTATCTTCTCCTTCATACTTTACTATTGTTTTGCTGTGTTAGCCTCTCTCTTTTTACTTGGTTTTCGTATCCATCGTCTACCTCTTGCCTTTGGCTTGTCGATAGCACTCTCTGCTATGGGTGTGTTGGGTAGCTTTTTGGCCATCTTGGGCTTTTGGGCTATCTGACCTGCCACCGATATTATCGTGAGTTCCTTGTCAACGATAGGCTTTACTCGTTGTAATCCCTCGAGAATCTTGACACATACCCACGCGTCTGTTGCCGCATAGTCTCGTTGTTGCTCGGTCAGTACTCCAGCCTCCCAGTTGCTTAGTCGCTGGGCCTTGGACACCCGCTCACCAAGAACAATGGCCGAGAGCTTGCGTAGGCTACGCTCCTCGATGCCCCAGCGTGCGACCTCGTTTTGTAGGTCTACAAAGCCGTCGGCCTTGAACTCGCGGAGGGCGTGTAGGGAACGGATGTCTCCCGTCACATCGGCACCAATCTTGAGGATGCGTCGCGAACCCAAGATCTTCAGTATTCGGTTGCTTAGGCGTATGCGGCAGAGGCGGAATAGGAAGCAGGTTGTGGGTGTCGAGAGCTGCAGTAGGGACACCTTGTAGCTCACCCCAGAGCGAAACGATGGTCGTGTCTCGGTGTCGAAGCCGATGATGTTGCAACGCTCAAGCTCCTGGCACGCAGCATCGACAAGCTCCTCGCTGTCGACAACAACAATGCGGCCATCGAAGCGGGCAGCGGGCAGTGCGGCTACGCTGTCGTTATCTATCGTAGGTTGAAACATCATTTGACCAAATTTATTCGTTGAACTTGACAAAGTCAAGGTGCAAAGTTAACGATTTATTTTTAGTTTCCCGTGAAGTGTCATAGAAATTTTCTCAAAACTGATCATACTCTCTACAACATCGACCACCAGGTCGGGGGCTGCATCTATGCGAGACACAAGCTCTTTGATGTCGATATTCTCAGTCTCGAGTAGCTCAAAAACGTCTCTTTCGATGCTCTCGATTTTGCGTTGCGAGTTGCGAGCCTTGAGACATACGTCACATACGCCACAGGGCTTTGCTTCGTGGTCGCCAAAGTAGTGCTCGATGACACGGCTGCGACAATCGTCAACATTTGTAACATACTGAACAATACTATTATAACGTTCGATCATCAGCTTTTGACGATGCTGGTATGTGGCTGGCGATATGTAGACATCCTTAGTCGGGAGACGCTCTGTGTTGAAGAACAACATTGGCGAGTTGTTGGCCGGTATATAGCGAATTATTCGCATTCTCCACAGTAGCTTCATAAGCTCGTGAACACGCTCGTGGCTGAGTCCCGCCTCGGCAGCTACCTCAAGCTCGTTGATAGAGCGGAAGTGCGAGAAGAGGCCGTCGTACTTACGCAGTATGGTGCGTAGCATAAGGTCCATATCGTTGCCTCCTGCGTGGACGCTGTAGAGCGAGTCGCGGCTACACTCGAACATCATCCTTGCTGGCTGCTCGTGTTCGTCGGTAAGTGTCAGGTAGCCATTTTGTTCGAGTAGCGATATGGCACTACGCACTCGAGCCGAGAAGATGCGTTCGCGGATGCAGAACTCGTGGATGTTGAACGAGAACGACAATCCCTGGCCGTCGCCAATAGGTATCTGCAAGAAGTTAGCTATGCGTTCGTATATCTGTTTCACCTCCTCGATTGGCGGAAATTCCGAGTCGAGAATCTGTCGGCGGCGTGTGAGGTCGCTGTCGTCGTAGAGTAGTAGGGCGTAGCTTCGCTTGCCGTCGCGACCCGCACGGCCTGCCTCCTGATAGTAGGCCTCAAGGGTGTCGCAGAGTGAGTAGTGGATAACAAAGCGGACATCGCTCTTGTCGATACCCATACCAAAGGCGTTGGTGGCAACTATTACGTCGAGCTCGTCGTTACGCCACTCATCTTGACGCATTGAGCGTTCTAAGGTGGGGAGTCCTGCGTGGTAGAAGCTGGCCCTGTAGCCCTCCTCCTTGAGCCTTTTTGCTAGCTCCTCGCACCTCTCACGAGTGTCAGCATAGATTATTCCTGTGCCCTCGACACCATCAATCACTCGCTTCACCTGTTCGAGCTTGTCGCTCGTCTTGCGTACAACGTACGAGAGGTTGGGGCGTGCAAAGCTCGTCCTGAGAACTCGCTCCTCGGCAAATCCGAGCTGCTTCATAATATCCTTTGCGACAACCTCTGTGGCTGAGGCTGTGAGGGCTAAGAATGTTGCGTTGGGTACCATCTGTCGAACCTCGGCAATGCGTAGGTATGTGGGGCGGAAGTCGTATCCCCATTGCGATATGCAGTGGGCCTCGTCGACTACGATAAAGCTCACATTCATACGCTTGAGGCGTAGTCTAAAGGCTTCTGTTGCAAGACGTTCGGGCGATATGTATAGTAACTTGATGTCGCCAAATGCACAGTTGTCTAATGCTGCCTCTATGCGGCGTGGGTCGAGTCCCGAGTGAACAGCCACAGCCGATATTCCGCGGCGACGAAGATTGTCGACTTGATCCTTCATCAATGCGATGAGTGGTGTGATGACGATGGTGAGACCCTCGACGGCTAAGGCGGGAACCTGAAATGTGAGCGACTTGCCGCCTCCTGTGGGCATAAGGGCCAGGGTGTCGTGACCCGAGAGTACCGACTCAATAATCTCACGCTGCATAGGACGGAACTCGTTGTAGCCCCACCACTTAGTAAGTACCTCGTCGATTGAGGCCATTGTCCTATGCTTGTACTCTTGATTCACAGCACAAAGATAGGAAAAAATAGTTACGTTTAGAATTTTTTTGTTACCTTTGCACCGTAATTTGAACTTTTGATGAGACTTAAACCACAATACAAGGTTCGAGAGATGGCCGGCGAGCACGTAGTGATTATGCAAGGCCAGTTTGGCAGCGACCTTACTCGCATCATCTCGCTCAATGAGAGTGCCCTCCTGCTTTGGAGCAAGATGCAGGGGCGTGAGTTCGCTGTTGAGAATGCTGCCGAGGTGCTTGTGGAGTGCTATGCTATCGACCCTGAGCGTGCTTTGGCCGATGCCCAGAGTTGGGTTGCAAAGCTCGTGGAGTGTAACCTTGTGGAGTGTTAGTAAATTTTGGTGAGGAGGATGAGACTGCGTCGTTTAATCTATACTACTGTGCTGATGGCCATCTACTTGATCGCCACAGTTAGCTCATCTGCGTCTATCCTATTCTGCGATCGTCACCATCATCACCACCACGCCGACGAGCTTGTTGCAGAGCACGACCATCACAATGATGCGTGCAGCTGCGAGGGTCTCAGCTTCGAGGCGGAGTGCTGTACTCATCACCATCCTATCTTAGGCGAAAATCATACAGACTATATAGCAAGTTCGCAACGCTCAGATTCGCGTAGCGGTGAGAGCATCTTGTTTATGCTTCTTCCCGCAGTCTCTACTGTGGTAATCCCCGAATCACCAGAGCCTCGTGTCATGTGCTATCGTTCAGGGCAAGGCCTTGAATCGTGGCCGCTTGTGGCGGCTTTCATCTCGCACGAATCTCTGCGTGCCCCTCCTGTAGTTGCCTAACAGGGCAATATCGTTATGTCACTATGTCGATAATAGTGACAGTATCTAAGTTTTTAAATGCCTAGTAATCAGGCTTCAAACGATTAAATAAGGGAGAACTATGAAAAAATTAATTATTATATTTTTAGCAATCTTGTGCCTGCCTTTTGTGGCCTCGGCACAGAGACTTACTGGTAAGGTTGTTGACTCCGCCACCCAGCAGCCACTTATCGGTGCGTCGCTTTTTTGGAAGAATACTACAGCGGGTGCTACAACATCGGCTACTGGCGACTTCGTTATCAAGCGTGTTCACGGCTTCGAGACCCTTGTAGTCAACTACTTGGGCTATGATACTGTCGAGATGGAGATTAACGACAAGGAGATCGACAACATTACAATCGAGCTCAAAGCCTCGGCTGTGGATATCGATGCTGTGGTCATCGAGAGTGCCCAGCGTGGTAACTATGCAAAGTCGACGGGAATCACTCGCGATGAGCAGATCTCGTTTGCCGGCTTGTGCAAGATGGCCTGCTGCTCGCTCGCCGAGTCGTTCGAGAACTCAGCATCTGTGACAGTGGGTTATAGCGACGCTATCTCGGGAGCACGACAGATTAAGATGCTTGGTTTGGCGGGTACATATACCCAGATTTTGGACGAGAACCGTCCAATTATGCAGGGTGCGGGTGCTGCGTATGGCCTCAGCTATACTCCAGGTATGTGGCTCAACTCTATCCAGGTATCTAAGGGAGTGTCGTCAGTGACAGCTGGCCACGAGGCTATCACAGGTCAGATTAACCTTGAGCACCGCAAGCCTACCGACGATGAGCGTCTCTTCCTAAACCTCTACTTCGACTCTGAGCTTCGTCCCGAGATTAATGTCTCGTCGGCTATTCCGTTGACCAAGGATAAGAGCCTCTCGACGGTGATTATGGCCCACGGCTCTATGCACCCTATGGCCCACGACGAGAATGGCGATACGTTTGTCGATATGCCTAAGTCTCACCAGATTAACGTGGCTAACAAGTGGTTGTGGCAGACAGAGAAGGGCGTACAGCTTCGCTGGGGCTGGAAGTACTTGCAGGAGAACCGCCTTGGTGGTGCTCACGACTATAAGAAGGGTATGTACGACCAGATGCTCAGCAATCCGCTCGAGACCCCTTACGGTTCAAATATCTTTAATCAGAATGTGAATGCCTACGTTAAGCTCGGCTTGCCAGTAGGCCCTGAGCGTACGTTTACGGGCGATCCTAACGATGCTGTGCAGAACAACTTCGCTATGGTGCTCGACTACGATAACTACCTCACAGACTCATACTTTGGCGTCAACACCGTAGATGTTCGCGAGCACACTTCACGCTTCAATGCGACCTATGCCCACTACTTCACAGAGCACTCATCGCTCAATGTGGGTGCCTCGGCATACTTCCGCTCGATGGATAACGACTACCTCCAGCAGCGTGTCGATGGTGGTGTGCCAACAAAGAGCTGGGCCTTCACGGGCAATGCAATGCTTATCGAGCCGGGTGTGTTTGCCGAGTATACCTATCAGCTCGAGGAGAAGTTCTCGCTCGTTGTAGGTCTTCGTGGCGACTACTCGATTGTCGAGGGTGACTACTACTATGACGATGTCAAGGCTATGCCTTTGATCACTCCACGTTCGCATATCAAGTGGAACATCACTCCACGTACAACGCTCCGTGCCTCGGCTGGTATGGGCTACCGTCGTCAGAACCTTGTGACTGACAACATCTGGATGATGACCACATCACGCGACATTAAGATTGACAACCTCGAGAACGATATGGAGGCCGCGGCAACATTCGGAGGTAGCCTCTCGCAGACATTCCGTCTTGCTGACGACGACCAGGCTACAATCAGCTTCGATTACTTCCGCACGCAGTTCTTCAACACAATGATCTTCGACCAGGAGCGTGCCGACAACACAATCCATATCTATAACCTTGAGGCTAAGAATGGTGGTAAGTCGTTTACTGACAACTATCAGATTGACTTCAACTGGACTCCATTCAAGGGCTTCGATCTCTTCGCTACGTTCCGCTATACAAATGCGAAGATGACCCTCGAGCAGGATGGCAAGAGGTATCTCGTGGAGCGTCCGTTGACCTCTCGCTATAAGGGTCTTATCAATATTCAGTATGCTGTGCGTCGTTGGATTTTCGATGTCACTGCACAGCTCAATGGCCCTATGCGACTCCCTGAGCTCGATGGCGATATGGACAAGGCTATCAACAACCCTGAGCTCTCGCCAATCTATCCTATGTTCTTTGCTCAGGTGAGCTACAAGATGCCAAATCTCACGATCTATGCAGGTTGCGAGAATATCGCTAACTTCAAGCAGATGAAGCCTATCCAGGGCTTTGAGAATCCTTATGCTCCAGGCTTCAACTCATCAATGGTGTGGGGCCCACTCTCAGGTATCAAGGGCTACATTGGTATTAGACTTAACATATACTAAAATTGGTAAATCGAACGTTAAACAAATAAAACTATAGACTATTATGAAGAAGATTATTGTATTGTGCCTTGTAGCACTTTTTAGCATTGGTTTGGTTGAGGCACAGACACCTAAGAAGGGTGGTAAGAGCTTGACTACTACTGTATTTATGACCAACCTCGACTGCCAGGGTTGTGCAAAGAAGATCACCGATAACATTCCTCTTGCAAAGGGTGTTGAGGATGTTAAGGTTGATGTTGACACTAAGACTGTAACCGTTACTTTCGACGCTGCTAAGACCAACAACGAGGCTTTGGTGAAGGCTTTTGCAAAGATTAAGATTGAGGCTGCACCAATGGATGCTTGCCAGGGTGAGTGCTGTGGCCACCACCACGAGGCTAAGGCAGAGGCAAAGGAGTGCACCGATGGTTGCTGCTCGGGCCACGACCACAAGCATGACCACAAGCACGACCACTCACACGACCACTCTCACAAGCACTAATCGGGAGTTTTTTGTCTGCTATGGGCTCGTCCAAAATCTGGACGAGTCCTTTTTTGTTTTGGTCATTTTTGTATCATTTGATGGCAAAATGTCAAAAAAGCAGCAGTTTTTGTAGTAAATATTTGGTAGTTCATCTAAAAATATATAATTTTGGTTCGTAATTCCCGAAATAGAATTGACTGAAGCTTAGCTGTTTACAATGCTATGGGCAGCTGGTTGAACCTCTCCCGCATAGGGGGGGGTAAATTGCTTTATATCAGAGAGTTACAAGGATACAATAAACTACATTTTTTAATTTATTAATTTTTCACATTATGAAAGCGAGATTTTTAGCTTTGGCGGCATTGGTACTCGGTATGGTATCTTGCCAGCAGGATTTCGACGGCGTTGCTCCAGTGGGTGGCGAGGTTGACTTCCAGCTTACGGTCGCTGCTCCTGAGCTCGGTGCTACACGTGCCGACGGTGATGAGCGTAACGGCCACGATAGTGCTTATGGTGCTATCGACTACCTCTCAGAAGAGGATTGGGCAAATGTAGACCTTCGTTACACTTTGGAGGTTTACGATGTTGATGAGGATGGTAAGGTACTTAGTTCTGTACCTGTAAAGGACCGTATGACTCAGGTTGTTGAGAAGTACACTCCAGTATCATTCGACCTTCGTTTGGTTCCTAACCGCAAGTACCGTTTCGTAGTATTTGCTGACTTCGTTGATGCTGATGGTAATGGTAAGCACCACAAGATTGGCGAGACATTGCAGGACATTACTGTTGTTGAGGATGGTATCAACAATGAGTACACTGATGCTTACTTCGATTTCGAGGACATCACAATCTCTAACTCAGTAGCACACGACATCGTGTTGCGTCGTCCTTATGGTAAGGTTCGCGTTATCGCTACTGACCTCGCTGAGCTCAACCTCAACGTTAACCCAGGTAATGTTGTTGTTGAGTATGAGGCAGCTCACGTTACTGGCTTCAACGCTGTAACTGGCGAGATTGATACAACTAATGTTTGGACATCAAATAGTTACGATTGCAAATACGCTGACTCTGTAAGCAAGGAGACTCTTGCTGACCACTACTACACTGAGGGTTACGATGCTGAGACCGTAACTGTAAACGGTGTTGTTCGTCACACACATATGACACTCTTCACCGACTATATCCTTGCAACAGATGAGCAGAGCTCTATCCACTTCACAATGACAGTGAATGACAAGGGTGGTAAGGAGATTAAGACTACTCAGTTCTATACTGATATCCCAGTTCAGCGTAACCACCTCACTACTATCATCGGTAACGTCCTCACAACTGCTACTGAGATCAACGTAACTATCGACGATAACTTCGCTAACGAGTACACTTATCAGCTTTGGGATGGTAAGAGCATCAAGGAGCCAAAGATGGAGGGTGAGTTCTACGTAATCTATGAGGCTGCTGAGCTCGCTTGGTTGGCTGATCAGGTAAATAATAAGGGTAAGAAGTTTAACGGTAAGACCTTTAAGCTTGGTAAGAACATCCACCTCAACCACGAGCTTTGGACTCCTATCGGTGCTACTGGTAAGTTCGAGGGTACATTCGATGGTAACTACGAAGGTGTTGACCACCAGATTGAGGGTGTGTTTGTAAGCGTTAAGGGCAAGGCTGCTGCAGGTTTGTTCGCAAATGCTAAGTATGTGAGAAACCTCACAGTGCTCAACTCACAGATCTATGGTCAGTACAAGACAGGTGTTATCGTGGGTGATGGTCTCTGCTCACGTATCGACAACTGCCACGTTGATGGTTGCGAGGTTCTCGTTACTCCTTACAATAAGGACGAGGCTAACAATGTTGGTGGTATCGTAGGTTACCTCTCTGCTGAGAACGAGGCTTGGGTTAAGGGTTGTTCTGTTAAGAACACAAAGATTACTGCTTACCGCAAGGTTGGTGGTATCGCAGGTGCTGCTAACCAGGCTGCTGTAGTTACTGGTAACTCTGTTGAGAACGTATCAGTTTTTGCTGATATGACAGCTGACTACAATGAGGTTAAGGCTGCTGATGCTGGTGCTATCGTTGGTTATGTTCACTCTAAGGCTACTGTTGAGAACAATACTACAGGTAAAGATGTCTCTGTTGTGGTTTACATCGACGCAGATGCAGAGCACGAGTACTACGCTAAGAAGAGTGAGCGTGTTCACGTGACATTCAAGGCTGGTGAGTACAACTTCACTAAGGGTCTTGAGGTTTATGGTGCTATTCAGGCAAATCTTGGTGGCGAGGTTGTGCTTAACGTAAATGGTCAGACTATTACTACTGGTACTAATGAAGACTACGGTTTTATCGCTAAGGGCGAGGGTAACGAGCTTGTAATCAACGAGGCGGTTGTTGTATCAAATGGTGGTGGTATTGCTGCTACTGATGGTGCAAAGCTTGAATTCAATGGTAACTCTGTAGCAGTTAATACTACTAACACATCGGCACGCTACAATATCTACACAGCAAATGGTGGTGAGGTTGTAATCAACGGTGGTACATTCTCATTCAAGAATACAAGTGGCCGTCGTGCTTACGTTTATGCTAACGCTGGTACACGTGTTGTTATCAATGGTGGTGTATTCGGTAAGGCTTCTACACGTTCTGGTTACAAGGAAGGTATCTTGGGTACTGGCGAGGTTATCATCTATGGTGGTACCTTCGGCTTCGATCCATCTAACTGGCTTGCTGATGGCTATTTCACAGTTAAGGAGGGTGCTAACTGGGTTGTTAAGGCTCCAGTTGTTGTGAACAACGAGTCTGAGCTTGCTGATGCTGTTGCTAACGCAGTTGAGGGCAGCAAGATTATCCTTGCTGACAACGCTAACTACGGCACTATCGCTGCTGGTGCGTTGAAGAATGTTACTATCGAGGGTGGCAATAACACTGTTATGACCTTCACAACAGATGCTACCTCTGCACTTGAGAACGTAACACTCAAGAATGTTGACTTCGTATACGATGGTTCAAATGCTAACAGCGGTATCGTAATCGCCGCACAAGCTACAATTAAGAACCTCGTTATCGACGGTTGCTCATTCGTAGGTACTGGTGCAAAGGCTGGTCGTGGTATTAGTGGCAATAATAACAATGCTACTATAGAGGTTAAGAACTGCTCATTTAGCAATATCGGTTATCCAATCTATGGCTGGGGTGGTTACGAGTCTCTCACAATCAGTGGCTGTACTTTCGAGAATATCGTATCTTGGGCTATTATGCCACAGTCTGGTTTCGATGGTAATTTGACTGTAACTAACAATCAGTTCAGCTATTGTAAGGGTGGCTTGGTTAAGGCAGGTACACTTACTGCAGGTCACACTTTCACTTTCACTGGTAATGTAGTTACTAACGCTGAGCCACATCCAAACCGCAACTGGTTCGAGTTCAATGTTTCTGCTGGTAATGCTGTTATCAGCGATAATACTATGGACGGTGACGCTTGGACTCCAGGTTCAGCAGAGGGTTTGAAGTAATTCAAGCAGAACTTTGACAATTACAAGTCTTTTGACTAACGTTAAGCAGCACTCTTCGGGGTGCTGCTTTTTTGTCTATGTTGGCTTTCTTGGCTTTATTCACCACTGCCTTTCGCTCTTTGTAAGTTGGCAAGTCCCTATGAATGTGCCTCAATATATATTATATAGGTATATCTGCTCTGAGAATAAGATATAAACACATAGGCTTTATGGCATTCGTCCTCTATGCATTTTCGTCATTTGGAGCGAGGACAACCGAGACCAATGACGATTAATCATTCCTGTCATCCTGAGTATAGCGAAGGATTGTGTTTTCTCAAGTGCATTTTGTCATCCTGAGCATAGCGAAGGATCTCAAGGCTTGTGAGCCGCTCGAAGTTTGTGCAGGCCGAGAGATTCTTCACTACGTTCAGAATGACGCATATTGTGTCTCTCAGTATTCAGCGTTGTCATCCTGAGCATAGCGAAAGATTGTGTTGTCTCAAGTGCATTTTGTCATCCTGAGCAGAGCGAAGGATCTCTGGGATAGCACAGCCGTCGACGATAGTACGAACGTCTATTCGCTCCGAGAGATTCTTCACTGCGTTCAGAATGACGCATATAGAGTGTTTGCATTCAACGTTGTCATCCTAAGCATAGCGAAGGATGACGTTTTCTCAAGTGCTTTTGTCATCCTGAGCATAGCGAAGGATTGTGTTTTCTCAGGTGCTTTTGTCATCCTGAGTGAAACGAAGGATCTCGAGGG
>JAEIGA010000698.1_pt1 | contig 49869 bp, 83 predicted proteins | sample 9270691 | NCBI WGS metagenome assembly JAEIGA01 (sample SAMN17057246, study PRJNA624740) | gut metagenome | biome: biome; isolation source: fecal sample | host: Bos grunniens | place: China: Xizang | collected 2019 | reverse complement strand
ATATTAGTCATTGTGTATCTCCTTTAATTTTAAATCAAAATAAAATAGTAATAGCTTGTTTTGAAAATACCCAAAACAAGCTACCACCTCAAATAAAGTAGTATCTTAATTTTGGCCTAACTGTCAACTTTTAAATTCCCAAAATTTATGTTAGAAATAAGTATAGGCTCTACTGAAGCGACACGCGTTATCGCTTACATTATATTATACAACATTATTTTTATATTTTTAACGTTGAAATGTTATTTTTTAAAATTTTTTGTTAGTCAATAAGTTCACACTTAATTGGAAGATCTGAACTGTCAATACCATCTGCTCTAAGAGCTTCAGCCATAGTCATTTTAAATGCACCAAGTAGTTGTTCGTCTGTATCACAATTAAAAGCTTCTTTAAGATCTTCGCAAATTTCTTCAGGATAAATAACAGTCATTTTAATTTTCATATTAAATCTCCTTAATGTGCATTTACATCCGCCTCGTGTAGCACATCCAAATACCATTTCCATTGCGGATTTAGCGTTTGATAGTAGCTAGAATTAAAAAATCCTTCCATGTGGTTTGAGATCATCCAGCTCACAAAACAAGCATGGTCAAGTTCCCAACTTGGTAGACTGTGAGCATCGGGTCTGAGGAATAGGCCATAAGCCAAGTAGCCTCCGACGCAATGATGATCATAATAATGTGCAATATCTTCACCCGGCTTAAAAAACTTAGTATAAGGCTTTCCAATATCGTGCATCATAGCCGCAGTATCTAAGGCTCGTCGGTTATGACGATCCTCAGCAGATAATTCATCCAAATATTTATTAATATACTCTTGAGCAGCCTGACAGTGCTCCCACACTCCAAGCTGATGATGAGGGTTATCATGCGGGATCTGCATCTTTGCTACCGACTGAGCGATATACTTCAAAGGCTCAAAATCAGGCTGATAAAGTACAAGCTCAATTTTATCGAACCCTTCATCCTTCCAAGGACTTTGCCAACGACGGAGCATCTTGTCAATAACTCCAGGACCAACTTTACGGTCTCTCAAGCTATCTCGACGAATGCACTCCTCTGGCTCAGTCCAAACAATATGACACTCTATAGTATCATTAGTAGGATGGGCGCAAGCAATAGCTCCTCGGCGAGCTTTTCTAGTAATATTTGTAGCATCGTATACTACAATTTTACCAGCTCTAAGGTCTTCTTTTACTCTCTTATGCAGAGTTTCAAAAACCTTAGCATTATCACCCTGAAAACCGGGATCGCCGAAAAGCTCTTTTCGAATAGCATCAGAAGAATGAATCGCCACTTCAGACTCAGGACAGTCTGAAAAAAGATCGGAATAGTTCTGAATACACTCCGCATATGAGCTCTTTCCGGAACCTGGAAGGCCACACAAAACAATTAACTTTGCCATTTACTCACACTCCATAGCCCTTAGGAACTTGTGTCTCATACATCTTATAAATATCATCTTCAGCAGTAATATACAAATGATACCAACCTGCATAAATATTAGGACACCATCTAAGTTCAACTGTACAATCTTCATTAATACAAAGCTGCTTAGCTTCTTCTAAATCACTTAATGATGGAATTCTAGTTGGTACTGTAAAAATTTTAATTGGAATTAACATATTCTTGCTCCTCTACGGCTTTATACATTAAGTTAAGATAAACTTCAGGTTTTACTACAGGAGTATCCCAATTAAGCATCTCCCACTGTCTCTGTATATTAGGAGTTTGCAGCATCATAAATCTTGACTCAGGAATCATAACTTCAAGCACGCGACACTCCTTGTCATACCAGTTATGTCTACGAGGATCATCACTAACATAATCAGCAACAGGCTTATAGCCTTCGAGAATTTTTACCAGAATAGTCTTTTCAATAAATTCCTTATATTGCTGGATCTGGCTGTGCTGATACTTACAAAGTTCCCAGATACCTTCATTAACATTTATTGGTCTATTCATTAATCACACCACTCCCAAATATGTTTTCCTATAATATTATACAATGCAGTAGTGTATTTTTTCTCATAATAATCACAAGCTACTCCATACAGCAAAGCTGGCTTTTCCTTAGTATCTAAACCAGTCTTCTTTTCCCACTTCTCTAAGTATTTCTTAAAGCCATATTCCTTCTCGGCAATGGCAATAAGTTCTTCCTCACTAAGATCTTCATAAGTATCAAGGTCCTGTACACAATCTAAAGCATTCTTTGTTTGATTTGCAATTTTCTGTACTCTACTATCTTCACTCCAACAACAGTCGCCGGCAGTATAAGTCTTATTATAAAACTCGAGCATCGTTTTAATCATTTCATTCATATACCAGCCTGACCACGGACAAAATTCTTTAGCTTGCTTTTTAAGCTTCTTACGATACTCTTTCTGCAACTTAGTATAGCGCTTCCACTGTTCATAATAAGGTCTATTGGTAAAATAAAGTTTAATTCCTGTAAACATCTGGATTAACCTTTCTTGCGATATTCTTCTACTAAAAACTGCTCCGCAAAAGTTGCAGCCTCAGTGTAATGATGGAAATCACCTTCGTAAACGCGCTGTCTATCTATAGTAATTTCAAGATGATGCACTATACCTTTTGGATAAATTCTTACTTCATGATCAAACATTTTGTTTCTCCTCAATAAGCTTCACAATCTCAGCCATGGTGTCCTGTGCTGCTTTAAGTGTATCCGAAACTATCTCTTGAAAATCCTCAATACTTCTAACAGAAGTCTCGGCACCATACTCATCATAATATGGATAAAGTACTATCCAAGTAGGCTTATAAGCTGTGCCAATTCTGACATAATTATGGGTAGCAGCATGATGAGCATAATGAGCAAACCATAGGATTTCTTCTAAATCTTCTTTAGTCTCCGTCCAATAGGCAAAACATTCTTCACCTTCTACACCCTCAAAGGCTCTACGGGTGTTCCACCACTTGTCGTAAAGTCTTTCGTACTTTTCACAGTCTTCTTTATTATTAAAACGTTTACCGGTTTTAGCTTGCCAATAAACTGAAGCTGGTACTTCAATACGTTCCATGATTTGTCTCCTTCGCGATCTCAGCACTGGCTGACAAAGCGGTTCTGGACGCGCTGTAATAGATACTCTTAGCAAACTGATAACCATCATGATAAGCTTTTCTTACGATAGCACTAAGTGCTTCTGGTGTAAGGTTATAAGCATGTTCACCTTCCTTAAGACAAGGGAGGTAGGGTCCACAAGGCGTAATATTATCACATTTATTCATTAATTAAATCCTCCAACAATAAAATTTCACCTGCTGTTGCTTCCATAAAAAGCTTTGCTCGTTTGCTAGCAGGAAGTATAAGCCATTTTAAGTATTTTTGACAGGTAGTTCTCTTCGTAGTTTCTACCAAAGCACCCTCGCATGTCATATCACGACAAGTAGCACAACAAGCAGAAATAAACATCTGAAGTGCCGGATCTACGCTCATACGTAGCCCTCCTTACGCAGCATAATACAAAAAGTATGGCTATCACAGTTTGTACAACAACAGTAGGATTCACGGCGTTTATTAATAGGACACATAAGAGCCCTTTCGTAGTCTGAGTAAGGGTCAGAGCAATAACCTCTGCTCTTAAGTGTGTCTGCCAGGTCTTCTGCTAAACCTCTTACGTTAATATCTTTACACGGAGCCAATTCCCAAGACAGTCGGTCTTCTAAAAAATCGCTAAGACTTGTATCATTCATATTTATCGAATCTACTCCTATCGTATTCATCAATCTTACGTCCACATTCGGGGCAGAACTTAGGATAATAATAACCAACAAGCTGCCAAATAGGCGGATTAAGTTTTTCGTCCCAACGATCAACAGTAATCATCAAAGGCTCGTGCGGATTTTTTTCAAACATTAATCTAATTCCTTTTTCAGTTCGACCAATAGTCATAGCATAGCTTACTTGCTCTTCGTCAAGTTCCCACTCAGGATTTGTTCTATTATTTTCACAAAATCTACAACCCATAACTTAATCCTTTCTTTTAAAGAGCTCACAGAAGCTCGTACAAGTTAAATAAATTAAACCACCCAAGCTTCCAACAACAAAGTAAGCTACAATAGCCGGCGCAAATAAAACTGAAATAATTATTGTAGCAATGGCTGTACCTGCTTTAGTTAGCTTTTCTCGTAAAGACCAAACAAGCAGCGGCCAAAACAAAAGTACGCGCCTATCTTCATAATATTCAAGATTTGAAATACACTGTGCTATTATAACAATTGCTGCAGGATATTGAAACATAACCAAAAAGAAAAGTGGAATTTCAATCCATAAGTTATTAAGCCCGAACATAAAACCTCCTTAAAATGTCCACCATCTGTTGTAATAGCCACAACAGATATAAACTACTTCGCCATTCTCCCACCTAGGAGTAAGGCTTTTTTGAAATTTAACTTTAAAATCCCTGATAAGATGGCCTTTGATTCGTGTTGCTTCTTCCTCGTCCCACCAGTCATGATTCTTCATACAGTACTTCACCCAAAGCTCCCAGTTATGCTTTACCAAAGCACAAAGTTCAGAAGCAAGCTCAGGTGTATATTTGTCAGTATTATAGAAAAGTTCTCTGAAACGGTCATTCTGTTTAAAAAATGTAAGAGCTTCATCAGTTGGCAAATTCTTAACATGGTCATGAATATAAGGATAAAGCTCTAAATCCTGAGCAAAGTTTTCAAGCTCTTCTGTAAAATCGTTATCGCCTACTGTAATTCTAAGAATCATAATTAATTCTCCTTAACTTTTTCTTGGCCAAAAGAGTCATACATTTTGCCGTCCCACCAATAACCTTGGTAATCAAGACTATAAAATTCTGACCACTTATGACCTTTTTCACAAGTCATATTTACTTGAGCACCTGAACCAAGATTAACCTTAACGATTTCGTGGGCTAGACAAATATCACCGCACTTCGGGCAAACCCTTTGAAAGAGTTTCTTTTCTTCCATATTTAAATATGATTAAGCAACTCAGCCAGCTCCGTTTCAAGCTGCTTTGCCTCAAGCTTGCGGTCAAGGGCTGCTACTTCAGCACGCTCCATAGCCCTCTTGGTACGACGCTTTTCAAGTTCAATGAATTCAAGGTTCATCTTACAGAACTTGGCATAAGTAAGCATGCTAGCATGTCGCTTCTGTGCGATCTTAATATCAAGACGCTTAAGGGCTACTGCGGTACCAAACTTCAGGTCAAAAGTATCTTCCGGATTGCACTTAGAATAGGCACTAACCACCTTACCCGCGTACATTGTGGTAGCCTTTACCACGTGAGCACCAGTCTTCTTATCAACGTAGTCATAAATCTTCGTCTCATAGTTTCTCATAATAATTTCTCCTAAAATTAATAAAAATATTTTTACAGTAAATGTTTTGAACATTCAAAGCTATTATATAATACAGTACGCATTAGTTTATTTTTACAATAAAAACTAATTTTTAAAATAAAAAGGACATAAGTTAATTTCTTACGTCCTTAAATTAAATTTATTTACTTTTAATTTTTATATCAGTACTTATACATCAGTATCAAGCACATTGAGTGCCTCACGGATAAGTCGTCTTAAAGACTCTTTATATGTGCTCTTATCATCCGCGTAGGCATTGTATTCGTCAATACACGCATCGATTGCTTTTTTTGCTTCATCCACAGACTTAAAAGTTTTCTTTTCTATCTCTCCGCCAAGCCATTTACTCTTACGCGTAGTCTCTATCTTATAAGAATACTTACAAGGTTTTACTTCTGCATCAATGACGCGCGCATAGAAAATTTCAAAACCACGATAAGTTTCGGCAATTGTATCAACCAATTTCTCAGCCATCGCGAGCATGGCTTCATAATCTTTTTCGCCGAGTACTGTATCAATACCCTTTTTACAAGCATCTATAGAGCTAAAACCACCCTGACGGTCACCATCTTTGTGCTCGAAACAGTATGCTGTACTATATCGCTCATGATTTCCGCGGGCATCTCTATGACCGTAGTCATGCTCTACTGAATATGAATAGATTTTATATCCTTTATAGGTAGTTTCTAAACGTGCATTATCATAAGCTTCTATTAGATTTTCTGAATATAAGGCATCTAAAGCATCAAATGTTTCTAAAAAATTATTACTAACCATTTTATATATCTCCCATAAATAATTTATTTAAAATTAATTTTTATTCCATATTAATTTAGCATATAATAAAATATTAAATAAATATTATATATTTTATATATTATATAAATATATTTATATATACGATAAATTTTATAGTATTTTATTCATTTATTATAAATTTTGTTCGCTCAATAATAGTTCTTACTTCTTCTATGTCAGTATAGTTATCTACTACACCGACTGCACCGCCTCTTTGCAGTTTAACTGTATAGTAATATATACCAGGCGCTAATCGCATAGTATCCTTTGGCTCTATTTTTATTAATATTTCGCCTGTATTAATACCGTTTTCGATTATGTGATCTGTGTGATCATAACCTTTAATAAGAATGGCATCCTCAAAATGTTGGTGTGGATAAAGTAGTGCAAAATAAATAACATCCGCGCCGGTTAAAATGTAATTTTTAGCACAATTTTCTTTGTCTGAGATGCTTATTTTAAATTCATAAGAGTCGCCTCTATTAATTTTGATAATATTTTTAGCCATTTTTAAAACTCCACTAGTACTAAGCTACTTAAGAATACTTAAACCAAATATCTCCTACATTGCCCGCTTCTGGTTCATCTTTACTAATTGTAATAGAAGCAGATTTGTTGCCGTCATCAGTAGTAACTTGTATCTTTTTAGCGTCACCAACGTCTATTGTGCTATTTTCGCTACCATCAAAGGTAACTGGTATAGTCTTACCGTCTCTTATTACGTTGATAGTTAAAATACCTTTTACTTTGTTGGCAATATCTGCATTTGTTGCAAAATCAGCGCTTCCTGCATTTGTTGCAAAATCAGCGCTTTCTGCATGAGTAGCATCTTGAATAGCATTTATTTCTATACTCTTAGCAGCGCTGCCATCAAAGGTATACTCATCTGTAGTTCCGTTTGCAACTTTAATAGTTAAACTATTCTCTAGTCTTTTTGCAATTTCTGCTACTACCGCATAATCTTCATTATCTATTTTAACAATACTCTCTAACTTTTTATCTGCCATAATATACTAGCATCCCTTTCTTTAATAATTAAAATTATTTATATGCTTCTTTAAGAAAGTACCAAGTAACTCAAATAATTTAGCAAATAAATTATATTCCAACTTATATTAAAAAGAGACTTAATATATTATTAAGTCTCTTTTGTACTTAGGAAAATTAGCCACCATCCTAATTATTTTACATTTAGTGCAAATTACTCCGCATCGGTTTTTTGTGGCTTTTGCACCATAAGAATCTGTAAGCCGTCTGTTCCATCGCCACCATCGAGTAGAAGTTTTTCAAGTACAGCTATGCGCTCAACAAGAACTTTAATTTTAGCAACAGTACCATTAAAACGTTCGTCTACATAAGTACCTATTTTGTCCATGTAAGGTACCCAGTCAGTTGGTTCAAGGACTTCTTCACCTTCTATAACCTGAACTTCTTCGATCTGAGGCTTGATTAACAAATTGTCTGGGATACTGATTGGCACAGTTAGACGTACCTCGGCAGAAACTGTTTTTGACTCTCCCGTTACTTCGTTTAAATTAAGCTCAGCGTATCCGGTCTCAGTGGCATAAGCTGTAGCGCTAACATTTCCAGTGTCAACGTGTAAAGCGAGATCTGGAACTATGATTGTCTCTTCTGCAATATTTGTAATGCCGACACTAATAATATATTTCTTACCAACAGTTAAGGTACAGGTATTAAGTGAAAAGCTTGGTTCTTTTGCACCGTCTATTGCATAGGTTAGAATTGAACCGTCTCCAATATCCTCAAAGCCTTGAGGAAGAAGTCCGCCGGGGAACTCGGTTTTGTAAGGACGAGGCAAAAGATTTTTATTTTTCTCAATTAGTGCAAGCTTATGCTCAATCTCTTCTGCCGTGTATTGTAATTTAGGCATATTATATTTTTCTCCTTAAATTTTATAATATATAAATGGGATTATTATCAGAACCAGTAAGCACTTCATACTTGCCAGTACTTTCATTAAGCACTTGTAGCACTTCATATTTAATATCATTAGTACGCCAAGTTCCGTCTGCGGCTTTTGTATAACCTTCTTGGACCACTGTCCAATCTGTGCTATAAAGTAGCTTAGTCATATCTACATAAATAGTTTCTTCTGTAACATCCATCAAAGGTTCGCCATTAACGTCAGCTAAAATATCTTCAGTTTTTAAAAGGGCTTCGTCAAGTACAAGAATAGTATTTTCTTCGCTATCAACTAGAGTGCTACCCTCTGCAGTTACTAACGCATCTGGTGTATAAACAAAAGCAATAGCACGTTTCATAATTGGTTCTGCATAGTCAGTGCTGTTTACTTTTACGTAGGAGCCACTACCCTTGCATATATAAGGATTTTTAACATTAGAAGTAACAACGCCGCCATGTTTACCATATGCAACTAAGTAGATAGATAACAAATACTGTTCTGGAGCTATTGGAAGCATTGGAGAATCCACATAAAAGTCATTAACTAGGCCAATGTTCTTATTTAAAATATCATAATATACATTTAGTGTTGGGTCATAACGCTTAATTACTAAGCTATAATGATCAACAGTATCATTTGTTAATATTGGAGTCTCCCACTCTAATTTAAAAACATTTCCTGAACCAATGTTAATATAAGTTTTCTTATCTGCACCGTAAATACTTGTAGAGGCAACTGTACTTCCGTCTTTTATAGATAAAATTAAATTAGAAATAAGAATCACCTTCTTTACTTATTAATTCAAATTTCATTAAGCTGTGCGCTTCCAATAAAATTTATCACAAGCCCAGTCCGCCATAAAATCTTTAACCATAGGGATATGAGTTGTTATATTTAATACTGTACCAACAGGCAAAGTTTCATTATTAAATATTTTAGTAATAGTAATTACACCATTAGCATTTATACTATACTGAATATCATAGGTTTTAGTGCCTTCCTTATTTACAGCCTGCACGATATCCTCTACCACATCCGAAACACCAAAAGCAATAAGAGGTATATCTCCAGTACCAACGGTAGCAGGACTAATCGTGCCAAGAGATGCTCCAGTAGACAAACTAGCTGTAGTAGTAAGTACGAGTTTTAAACGGGACGAATGATTAGCTCTTATGACATATCCTGAAGTCAAACTTGCGCTTCCTGCAGTCCAAGCAGATACATTAGCAGTCAGTGCCGTCATTTCATTTTTATATTCTTTATCGAGCAACTCCCACGTTCCACCAACAGAAGCTCCAGGGTTAACATTTGTACTAGTTATTAAAACACTTCCAATAGGGTGCTCAATTTTACCTGGAGCAATTTTACTTATCTTGTCTGCTACTGCTTTTGCGCTTGGGTATTTACTATCCGACGCCCAATCGGTATCGGCAGCGCCTGCGATTATCATGTTACTTTTCCACTGTAGATTTTCAGCAGTTGTATTTAATTGTGCCATAAAAATATCTTCCTTTCAATTAATTATATTTAAAATAATACTGACTAGCAATGCTTGCTGAAGGATCAGCTGTGCCACTGCTAATTAAAGTATCAACTGTTACAGTTTCAGTACCAGTTGTAAGTCCTGTTACGTGTCCATAAGTATCAAGGGTAACACCTGTAATGTATTTCCTTCCGCTTGCTGTTATACTTGCTTGACTTGAGGTATCTGCGTGGTTAATACCGGTGGAATCTACAGTAATTCCGTTGCCGGCTTTTGCCGCAACAGCATCAGTGGTAACAGTAATACCATTACCAGCACCAACATTCAAGGTTCTATTAGCACTAATATCACCACCACCGGTTAAACCGTCCCCAGCGGTAATTATAACTGTTTTTAATGCATGGCTCGAACCATCACCGAGTTCTCTCCAAGCTGAGCCATTCCAAATGAATTCTTTTGTGCCATAAAGAACAACATCACCACTAACAGGTATTTTAGATACTCCCTCAATAGTTACTGCAGCTGTAGTAGTTCCATCAGCTAGAACAGTGGTTGTTTCACCAATAAAGTGTACAGCATTAGCAATTCCTAAATCTGAAGCAGTTACACTTATAGCACTTGAACCATCATAAGATTTTCCACCTATAGTTAAAGCATTTGGGTTCTTTAAAGTAGCAGGATAGGCGGGCAGTGTAACTGTTGTACCAGATTTGTATTCTGTAGTACCAATCTTAACGCTTTGTACAAAATCAGAGGCATGTTTGTTATCTACAGTATCAGCATTACCACCATTTGCAGGCAAAGTTGTTGGAATAGCTGGCTTATTGCTTAGGCTATTATAATTACCGTCAAATGTTGATTTATTATTCCAATTTGTAATATCATTTGCTGTTATACTTTTAACATGAGAAGGTACTGTTGGGTCTATCTCAGTATATGATGTTAAATAGCCTGCATCATTAGTAAACGCACTAACTTTTGTAGGAACAGTAGGAATTGTAGGTTTATTAGTTAAGTCATTATAATCACCTGGGGTGTCTGTTCCTTTGAACTCCGTCCAAGTGACGCCATCATAAGAGTAGTAACCCTTAGGATACGTAATAGTATTTAGTGTGGTTTCATTTTTTACATAAACTAGCATGCCGGCGTAAGCGCCAGTAGCTGCAACAAGTTCAGCTAATTCGCCATAAGAATCTACTACTAAACGAGCATCAAGTGGTGCTTGGGCTTGATATTTAAAACCAGAACCAGTACTAATACCAGAAATTTTATCAAATATTGCCATTATTTAGCTCCCTTCATTTATTAGATATTGAAAGTATACTTAAAATCGGAGAGCGTTGAGGCTCCATTTGAAACATATACATAATAAGACTGTGTTGTTCCATCAAGCCCTGTTATAGAAAGCTCTGAACGCATAAAAGTATCTGTAACTGTGAAATTATTTGCATCTATAATAGATTTTAATGCGCCATAAGACTTTGGATAAGCAAAAACTGCTTTTTGGTTATTAAGTGTAAACGTCCAAGCCTTACTGCCTTTACTCTCAATTTTCTTAGTAAGACCTTTTACTACTGCCTCAGAAATTGTAACATCAGCCACGATCGCTCCGTAATAATAAGGATATACAAAGCTGAAAGTACCTGTATTTTTTGTATAAGATTTATTTTCGCTATCTGTTACTTTAATTGTAAGATTTTTATTGGCAGTGTCTTTATTAATTGTTACAGACAATTCAGTAAAATTAATATTACCGCCATTTGGAAGAGCGCCATGTGTTTTAAGCGCAGTGCTTCCTTGAAGTAGCTCTACTTTAGAAATACTAGCTGATTTTTTTGTAACTGATGATGTGACAGTCGTAATTATCTGTGAGCTTCCGTTTTCAAAAACGCCACCATTACTCGGCGAAGAAACTGTATTACCAATAACTGGTGCTACATATGGATATAAAATCTTAGTGAGTACGTCTGTAATAGGCATATTATCAAAAGTTGTATTAGCTTCTACTCCACCTAAAGCATTTACCGTCGGCGTACTATTACTATAGGTAGTTAATGAAGGCAGTTCTGAGATGGTACTTTCACCATCGCCGATTTTAAAAATATTTTTATCGGTATAAAAAATAGACTCGCCTTCAAGTGGTTTGAATCCAGCATCATCGGCCCTATCCCAGTCAGCAGCCGTGCCATGTTTCATTTGAATACGAGTCTTAATAGTTTTGTCTGCCATAAGCATATGTCTCCTTTAAAATTATCATTCCAAATTTTCGGATACAAGGACTGCCCATCATTCCAGAGCTGCCCTATATATTCAATTTTAGCCTACTTAATTTAGCAAATAAAAATCCTAGATTGACCATTTTAATAAAGTAATCTAGGATTTTTATTTTATTTTTTGTAATCAGAAACACGACCAGCATCGACTATTATATTATAATTATCTGCGATAAAGGTATTTATGGCATAGTCAATGAAGAATGGGAGGTTTCTTAACGGAGTACTTCCGTCACCTATTTTCAATCTAGCATATTTATATTGTTTATCTGGGCTAAAAACAATAACTTCTCCTTGAAATGGAACAAAATCTGTTAACCTTGACCACTCAGCCTCGGTTTTGCACAGCTGACTTACTCTGGCCTTCATGCTAAATTACCTCCATTCTTGAGAATCTGCTTTATAATTATATCATCTACTACTTCTGAAACGTCAGTACCATAAGTAAACCTATTTATTTTCTCAAGACTTGTCAAAGAGTTTACATATTGTTTTGCGATATTAAAATAAGTAGTATGATATAAGGTATAACGCTTAAAAGTATTTATGATTTTAGTCATATCTTCACGTGAATAAGATCTACAAGGCTGATTAGTAGCATGATAAATAAAAGTTTCCGCTCCAGCATTTAGCTGATTTTCTATTGACATAAGATTTAGCTGGTCTTCTGTGGTTAATTTAAAATTATAAAGTTCACCATCAGATAACACAATAGAAAAGCCGGAAGTAATTTTATTTTTACAAATGCCAGATAAACGATTAATTATGTCACGTTTAGCCTTTGCAAGAGCAGACTCGTCAGCACATACCTCATAGTCAGAGTTTAGTAGACCCTGAAGTCTACTAAACTCTGTTTCAGAGTAAAGCTTTTCTAATACTGCAATGGTGTAATTTTTGCTAGGTACCGGTGTAAAGCTATAAACAGTACGGTCTGATCCGATAACTCCACGAGCTGAGGAAGCGTCTGTTAAAGCTATATGTCCGCTCGGTAAAAAACGAACAAACCTGGGATTTCGTACGACATCTACAACTTTATCATTTACTATAATTTTATACATTAGTTCTCCTCCTTAAAGTGTAGTTCATAGTTTTTAGCACCCCAGGCAGTATTTGCCCCCCACTTTGCACTGTGCTGCTCGGCAGTCCAAGGTAAGTAAAAATGAAGTTTTTTCTCTCCCGTACCAGAATTACTAAAAGCACTTTGGTCTATTGCTAAGCTATCAATATTTTCTGGTGATGTTTCAAAAATAACTGTATGTAGCTTTGATAGACTACCAAAAGCAGTTGTGCCTATATTGGTAGCAGCGCCAGGAATTCTAAGTGTTTCAAATGCACAACTGTAGAAAACTGATGACCTTATGGTATTTAAGTTACTTGGAAGATTAATTGTGCTGAGAGCACTACAACCTGCGAAGCAAGACGAATCTAGTATTGTTATATTATCATGTAGAGTTAGCTTACTAAGCGCTTGACAGTCCTTAAAAGCAAACTGAGGTATTATGGTAACAGTCTCAGGAATTTGTACTTCTGTAACCTTAACACCAGCAAAGCAGTACATTTTTAAAGATACAACTGAGCCATCTTGTGGAATTTCCGCATTAGCGAGCGCCTGTATTAAGGACCTATCTTTGACATCTATTAAGCAGTTTTTAACCATTTTAAAATAATTATTTTCTTGGGCTACTTCAAGTTGATTAAGGCTAGGACATTCAGCAAAAGCTGCATAACCAATACTGCTAACATTTTTTGGTATAATTATATTATTTAATTTTAGACAGTTGTGAAATGCGTTGGCTCCAATATCAATTAAAGACTCTGGTAAAGTAAGCGCTACCAAACTATCACAGCTTTCAAAAGCACGAGATGAGAGTACTTTTAAAGTATTCGGTAAATGAAGAATTTCTATACCATCGAGGTCGCTAAAACCACCCACGGTAGTAACTGTATAATGTGTTATACCATCCTCTGATAAAGTATTTGGAATTAGTACAGCTGGATTAAGGTCATTGTCACAGTGCAGAATTGACAGTGTTCCGTCATTGTTAACTTCATAGCCGGCATTTGCAGTACCCGAGCCAGGTAAATCAGTTAAAGCTATCACATACCAGTCGTTCTCGCTATCATTGTCTTCCAGCTCAGAGTAGTCAATAGTAAACTGTGCATAGCATGTAGTATTATTAGTGATTTTTTCAGTGCTCGGTAACCAGCCGATAAATGAGTACATTCCAGGTGCCTGTGAATTCTGCTTTATCGGGTCACCATAAGGATATATAGCATTTTCATTATAAGAAACTTTTGCCACATATAACACTTGTTCATTTGCAGAAGCAGTCGGGTTTATAAAAGTAACTGTATAATACTTTTTTATTGCTTTAAATACTGGATATAGAGTTCTATCACCTGCAATATTTAATAGAGCATCAGCCTGCAGAAATTCCTTATAATCATCTTCGGTATCATCTATACCTTTACTTACCTGTTTCTTTCTAGACCAACCTACTTGCTCATAAGTAAACGCAGCATTTTCTGGCCAAGCGGGGGTGGGTATTAAAGAGGGTTCTTCACATGCTCCAAGTTCAGAGTTTACACCGTGAATCTGCACAGTATAGGTATAAGTGGTTCCTTCAGCATCAGAATATTCAAATGTAACATTTGATGTCATTTTACCATACTTTATTTCAAGGTAGGGGTAGTGCGCCTTAATTTCAGTATATTCTTCACCCGTCAATTCTGCTATATGACAAGTACCGACTAAGTAAGCATCATCTAAAGGATTGTTCTTTTCGTCAATACCTCTAATACCACCGGCAAGATTACCTTCGGAATCAAAGCGTGGGAATAGAGACTTAACAAAATCGGCATTTGCTAACGGCTCTTCTGCAGTTCCCCACTCAATGCCTGTTAAACGCACACGCTCAACTGTATACTGACCAGACTTGTTGCGACAATTTTCAAGAAGTTCAGTAGTATTTAAAGCAGAGTTTTCTACGCAGAGTGTTCGAATGTTTTCATAAGACTCAAGACTAAAATCGGTAATATTTTTTTGATTTTTGATAACTAAAGTATTAACTGATGCAGGCAAATGCAAGGTCTTAATGTAACCGCTCTCTGGTAAATCTACAGAAGCAAGGTTTGTACCTTCTGTATAGATGTGTTCAATATTAGGACATCCTGAGAGCTCCAAGGTCTTCTGCGGATTTTCACCTGCAATGCCAAGACCGGAGCAGTTTCTTAGGTCAATAGAACGTAAAAGTCTATTAGAACCGACCGAAATTTCGCGGAAGTTATCATTATAATAAGCAGGATCCGCATTACCTACAGTAAGCTCAGTCAGTTTTGCTGCATTACTTAGATTAATAACACCACAGTAGAGCCCAGAAAGGTCACCAAGAGACGAAATTTCTCCTGCACCATAGATAGCAGTCTCAGTATCACCAAAAGTTTCATTCTCATTTAAAGGTCTAAAAGTAAATGACTCACCTGCTTTTAGCCTCTGCTGCTGTAGAGTACCAGACTTATAACGTACTCCAGCATACATATCTGAGAAAGGCGTTATGGTAATATTAGGATTGGCGGGTACAGCAGCTAAAGAAGCATTGATACGATCAATTTCCTCCTGTGTTGCATCGTCAGCAGCCTTAGGGGTATAAATTCTTAAGAAAATATCATCGCTTGGGTAGTTTCCCGCATACCATTTACTATCACAGTAATTGATACGGTTGTCAATGAAGTATCTTAAGTGGTGTTCACCTGGGCCACGAACTTGGTAAAGGTTAGAAGCATCAATGCCGGTTACCTCATTACCGTCTTCGTCTTTATGTGCAACGTGTTCTCTTGCCATAGAAACGTACTTATAGTCTGCGTCTGCATTATAGATAGCAGCACTCCACTTGTCAGAGCCTTCAGTAACGAATTGATTTATAATTGCACTATAAGTAAGCTTTTTATCGCTACGTAACTTAGCATATGTCGCTTGGATTTCTTGCGGGAAGCAAAGTCTGAAGTTATTCCAAAGCACGCTATTCTGGCCGTTAAACACGTTAGAAGAACCGAGCTGGTCGGTGTCTTCGTGGAAGTAGTCAAATACGAGAGCGCCTTCGTTGTTGATACCAAAAATAGTATCATTATCGTAGAAGTATGGATACCATCTATGAACTCCATCTTCTTCCTTCCAACGCGTCAGGAACAAGTTTTTAGCCCTCTGGTCGGTCATAAGAGCGAAGAAGGTAAATACATAGTACATGCTACTATAATGCATGTTAAAGTAATTTTTAAATTCGTATTTAAACTTTGCCAAACGATATTCTTCATTATCTTCCGTGTAAGTCGTCTCACCATAAGTTACCGGCTCAGCCAAAGCTGTAGGAGTAATGGCTACTTTCTTACCGTCAGCAAGAGTATAAGTAGCTGTACTAAGTACCCAGTCATGCATTTCCTTAAAGTTGGCAATACAATTACGCATTAAAGTAGCGAGCTCGTTTCTTTGTGCTTCAGTCATAATACCTTTACCGCTTGCCGCGAGCTCTTCGATTTCTTTAAGCTCTTCTATACGCTCAAAGTTTGCAGACTTAGGCGCATATCTTGGTTCAAAGTCTTCAAGCCAGTCGGCTGCAATCTCACCTGCAAAGTTTACTGGGTCAGAAGTATTATTACAGAATTCCCAACATTCTACGCCATAGTCTTTATAGTCTTCAGTAAAACCAAAAGCATTTTCAGCATCTTTATCATAGTTAAAGTTACCCTTAGAAGAGAATATAGGCTCAGAGTCTTCAGTCTCTTTCTCGAAAATAATAATTGGGAAACCTTGAATTGTTGTACGTACTCTGGTATCATCTTTTTGTGGTGGTAGAGTTACTTCTTCTCTATCATAAAAAGTTTCAACGTAGTTAGCAACTCCAGTATTATGTGTACCAGTTGCTTCTGCGTAGTCTACTTTAACACAAAATACCTTCGCTGGAACCGCACCAGGCATATGGGCCCGTGCTTCAGGAAGCTTTACTTTCCAGTTTTTACGAATATAGAACTGAGATGAAGTACCTTGAACGTCAATCTGGTCTAGGAGCACGTCAAAATTCATTTCTGGGTGTGCCGGATCTTCAAACTTCATACGAGTAGTCTTCTTCTTTTTATCACCTTTATACGTAGGCATTGGGCCTGTGAAGGTAATAATAGGAATCTGGCCAAGAGCTTTTACTCTATCATATGAAACTTTACCGTTTTCGTCTAATATATCATTGTCAGTCATGAGTTGCAGTCTTGTAGCAGGTACAGTCTGATCTGCAATATAGTTATTTAAAGCCGCCGCGGTTGAAAGAGCTTTATTATAAATACGAATATTATAAATATCAAGTCCACATAAACTTGAGCCAAGCTTAATAGTCAATGGATTATTTTGTTGGAAGTTGTCCGTCTCTGCATATCTCTGCACACCAGAAAGAATACCGTCAAGATATATAGAAACAAAACGAGAAGTAGTATCTGAGTGTTCGACTGTAACAGCAACTCTGATACGTTCTTCGTCTTTATATCTACAAGAAACTTCAGTACCAGAGCTCTTTAAGAAGGCTGTATCGGGGGTTGCTCTAAAGCCTCTGGTACCATCAAAGCAGTCAATTACTATAGCATCACGATCATTTACATCACGAACAACAAACTCGAATTCAATAGTTTTACCATTTGCTTTAAAATCCTCAGCAAAAGGCTTAAAGTTAATAACTGCTTTTGCATCTCCATTTAGTCTTAAACAAGTATCACCAGCAGCGTCTGCAATCCAACCATTAGACTTCCAGTTAAAGCCTTCAAAAGCAGTAGTGATAGTTTCGTATGCTTTATCACCATCTGGGGCCGGAGTATAAGCCCAAACACCGGGGTTTTGTTCGTTGTTAGAACGTCCCTGAGCAGATAGATAAAGCTGCATACTATCTTCTTCAGGCGTTACGTCGGCCTCAAGCTCAGCTACCTGTATAGTATGTGATTTAGTAATAGTTGTCTTAGTACCATATAAATTATAAGTATAGCTAATTACAAATACTGCAATACCATTGGGATATTTTCTAGTATTCCAAAACTGTTGACTACGATCTACTGTGATAGGTGTTCTATCTATTTCAATAAGCTCACCAGCAACTTGAGAATAAACAATAAGCTCAATATCACTATTAATTTGAACCGGGTCATAAACCATATAAGGTACTGAGATAAGATTACCCTGAGTGGCTTCCTCTAAGTCATATACGGACGCAATAATAGCAGTATTGTTCTCACTCTCTATACAAATAATTTCATACTCAAGAGTATTAGAAGTAACGGTATTATCGCCGACAACTGCGGATACATAAGCAGTAATTTTATGACATCCATGTGCTTGCTTAGGAATTAATAAAGTTATTTCATTTCCACTGACATTTGCCCCAAGTTTTTTAGTGGAAACTTCAGCACCATCTACTAAGATATAAGCAGTCTTTTCAATTTGTCCAAAGACTTTATATCTAAAAGTAATAGTATCATTAAAAATTTGTGTGCTATTAAAAGTAGATTCAAGACGAAGCTCAATCTGTGAAATGGTATATACTAAAGTTCTTGACGAGCCGTATTGGTCAGCACAAGCTACCTTAACAGTATTTGAACCGTTTTTTAAGTACTCTGCAACATTTAATCGTTTTACCACGCCATGTTGAACAGCACCAGAAAGCGCATCAATTTTCTTATCATTTATAATAATAGTAAAGGTACCATCACCAGTAGCTACTTCATTTTCAAAAGAAGTATAAGTAAAATCAATCCACGCATCATTACCTTTTGAAAAGGTAAAAGAAGTAGAAGGAAGATTGTTTGTTACTTTAACAGTAGAAATACTTCCTCCACCGCCTCCACCTCCGGTAATGGTTACTGGGTCACCGACTGGGACGTCTTTAGATGTTAGCCAGAGCTGATTACCTTCATAAAGTAAACCATCAACTGCATTAGAAGGAATATAACTAGGAAGACTTGCTTTAAGGGCGTCTAAATCATGACCAATTGCTCTGACCGCATCGCCTGCAGAAGCATGGTCTACTCCGTTATAACCAATTCTAATATCAATAAGTTCACCGTCAGCGGTCGTGCCTCCATCAGGAAGAGCAATAATATTATTTATGCGCTTTTCTTGTTCGGTTACTTTACTGTCAGTGACTGAAATACGCTCATTTACAGTATCTATTTGTTCAGTAACCTCTAATAAAGCCTTCTCTACGTTGGCTTTATTATTTGTCATTTCGGTACTAAACTCTTCAAATTTAGTAGATATCTCAGGGCCAAAATTTCTTACTTCCAAAGTAAGACTATTAATATCCGTTTGAACATCCATAAATTTAAGATTCGCAGTAGATCTGAGATCTTCTACATTTTCTAATAAAGACTGGTTTACTTCTGTGATTGTTTCATCAGTAGTTGTTTTATTAGTATCAATTTTCTCTTCCAGTTCCGCAAGCTGTGCGGCTGCAGAAGTGTTTGCTTCAGAAAGTTTATCATCAAAAGCTTTTGTGGCAGTTTCTAATTTACTATCAAAGTCTTCTGAAGTATTTTGCAAAGCTACCGCAAGGTCTTCTAAAGCAGTCTCTGTTTCACCTACTATACTATCAATTCGTGCATCAAGTCTTACTGAGACCTCATTGATTGTAGTAGTAAGGTTATTAGTAATTACATTATCTGCCTTAGATAGTTTATTATCTAACCTTGTAGTCTCTGTTTCTAATTTTGTGTTAAGGTCGGCGGCTGTGCTTGTATAGTCACTAATGATTTCATAACACTTGCTCTCGACTGCCTTGAGGCCCTTTTCAACTGCGTCAAGCTCTGCCGAAAAGCTTTCATCTAAACTGGTTATTTTATTTTTAAGATACGCCTTAGTGCTTGCTATTTCCTGAAGTAATACAGATTTAGTTTTATCATCAATATAAGGTAACTCTGAAAAACGAGTAAAGCCAGTGCCGATCTTACACTTTCTAGTGCCATCCTCGCATTCTTCTATTACTAGCTCACCTGCTTCTGGTATAAGGTTAAGATTAACTTCTTGCCACTCTTGAGTTGTACCTCTACGGTGCTTTACTATCATAACGTAACTCCAATCTTCTAAACTTATATTCGTATAATTTAGCAAATTGATTTAATAAAAATAAAAGGTAACCCAATTAAGAGTTACCTTTTATTTATTAACTTATACTATATAACTTAAATAAGTTCAGTGGCAGAACCACAATTAAATACGATGTAGTCAGCACCCTCTTTGCCCTTATACATCTTATTATCACTGCCAATTCTAACGTAGTCGTCTTCTAGGGTATCAACACGGTCTGTGATACCAGGAATTGTAGTATTCTCAAGGGTATCAACCTTCTGACTTAGTGCGTCTACCACATCAAATGTAGCAGCACCGCCAGAGGCGCCAAGAGTTACAATACCTTTATCAGAGGCAGTAGCTTCAGGAAGCTTTCCTTTTTCTACAGCAATCTGACCATTTGTCTGAGTAACACTTACTACGAAATCGCCTTCGCCAGTTGCCTGTTCGTCAGTAAGATTTAAGCCTTCGAGAACATCATTGATTACGCCAGTAACAGTTTCACCTTCTGCAAGGTCTACCTTAAGTTCAAGCTCGTCTGCTCTGTCTTCAACAGCATCGATCTTACCAGCAAGCTCATCAATCTTAGCCTTAACAGTTACAACAGTTTCTGTGCCTTCAACAGACTTAGTGCCATACTGAACATGCTCTGCAGTAGGTCTTGCGGTGTCGATCTGGGTAATTTTACCGTCTACTTGAACGATGCCAGTTACAAATTTATTAGTATCTGCATCAAAGTCTGCATCCATAGCTGCAATCTGCTCTTCAACAGCACCAATACGAGTTACATCACCAAGGGGCTCCCAAGTAGTGCCATTATAGATGTACTCTTGTGTGCCCTTAATAATAACATCACCCGGATCAGCAGAATCTGGTAGTGTAGCGTCAGCAGCAATTGTACCAATAAAGTGAACACCGCCTGCGATAGAGTCAGTAATGCTATTAAGCTTACCATCTATAGAAGTTAACTTAGCATCTAAGGTCACTTTAGCAACAGGCTTACCTTCACCGTCAGTGGTAGCATCAGCTACAACAACCTTATTAGCGTGGATTTCAGGAATATCATCTTCAATTAACTCAGGAAGCTCGTCTCTGGTAAGCTTTCCATAAGTAACAGTAACAACACCATTAGTCTGAGATACACTCTTTACAACAGTATTAGCACTAGCTGCCCCGTCAGTAACATCACCAGTATTAACAGAGTCAATAGCCTCAATAGCGGCAGTTATAACACCCTTAACAGTCTCGCCAGAACCGAGGTCAACTCTATCTTCAAGAGCGTCAACTCTTGCATCAAGGGCAAAGATAGCGCCACCGTCTTCAGAAAGTGCTTCGATAGCATCATCTGCATAATCCTTCGCGGCACTCTGTGCAGCCTCAATAGCGTCAGCTACTGTATTTTCGGCATCAAAGCCTTTGCCGAGCTTTGCCTCAATACGAGTTTCCGCCTCGGCGATAAGGCCAGTCTTATCCTCGGTACCAATGATAGAGTCTAAGCGACCGTTGATGCCAAGGATCTGATTGGCCACAGAATCTTCTCCAGTACCATCAAGACCAAGAGCATCTTCAAGAGCTTTTACCCTGTCCGTAGTAGCCTTAAGCTCCGCGTCAGTAGCAAAAGAGCTAAGGTCAACAGAACGATTTACAGTATCACCAGTCTTAAACTGGAGATACTGTTTCTTTACTTTAGCATCACCAGAACCTTCTTCAACTTCGATAAGTACAACGGTCTCAGATTTAGCCCAACTATATACATCTGCAGCCTTAGCAGAAGCCCAAGGAAGCTCGTGGAACTTGCTAGTACCATTACCTACTTTAAATAGTACCGTAGGCATAACGCGAGAATCACCATTAGCTGTGAAATTAGAAGGAATTTCACAAATACCGATTTCACCTGCAAGAAGAACTAGATTTTTACCTACTATGCTCTCTTCTGACTGGTCCTTAGTCCAGTTTTCATAACTATCATACTTAAGGGCAATTCTTGTTTGTAATTCTTTAATAGCCATAGTTTAATTTCTCCTATAATTAATATAAAATTTTAATTTATTTTATGGTAGTTACTGGCACAATTAAGCACCAGTAACTATTTAATTTAGATTATTTTTAACTTACTCAATAGCCTTTATACTAGCGTCCCCGCCGTTAAGAACAAGCGTACTAGTACCCTGAACAAGAAGGTCAGTAGAAACTTTAGCAATACCAAGTTTGCCGTCTTCGGCAACAGTGATTTCCTCGCTAGCTTTTACAAGACCAGCGATTTCAGCAGTTGCCATAGGAATTGCTCCGATAGCGTCAGATACATACTTAGTAACTGTCTTATCACCGGTGTCTACTTTGGTCTTAAGTGTCGCAATATCGCTTGTAATTGCAGCGGCACCGGTAGTATCACTACCAATCCAAGCAGCAACCTCTTCAAGAGTATTCATTGCTTCTGGTGCGGCACCTACAATAAGAGCAACCTCTTCCTTAGCAATATCTCTGGCACTCTTTACCTTATCACCCTCGATATTACCAACAAGCATGGCAATAGCATCAGCATTTAGCTTTTCAGCCGCACGGGCAGCTTTAGCTTCAGCTTCAAGCGCTGCGATAGTAGCATAAGTACTTTCAACGTCAGCAGTCTTAGCATATGGCTCTAATGCTGTAGCAGTAATCTTATCTGCAACAGCATCACTGATAGCACTGTTAGCTTCTGTCTTAGTGTAGACATTTTCAAGACTTGCTTTTATATTAATGATTTCTGTGGCATGAGTATCTGTAGTAGTTTCAAGCTCTGCAATATCCTGGGTGTTTGTGCTAACAAGTGCACCGAGGGTAGTAATATTGGACTGATTCTGCGTTGCTATTGTATAAGTTGCCGCAACACCAGAAGTCTCATTATTAACAACGGTCTCAAGTACTAAAATCTTATCATTAGCTGTTGTGTCTGCCTCTTGAAGTGCCTTTATCTCATCAGCATTAGCTGTCTTCGCCTTTTCAAGCACATCAATACGTGCATCATGACCAGCAATTGCCTGAGCATTCGTAGTTGCAGCGCCCGACGCGTCAGTACCGGCCTTCTTGGCGTCTGCAATATCGGTACGAAGGTTAGCGTCATCAATAGTAATCGCTTTACCGTTCGTAGTAATAGTAAGTCTATTGTCTGCGCCGCCAGAAACTGTTTCAATTACATTGGCCTGAGCACCTACATTTTCAAGAGCCTCAACCTTAGAAGCCAAAGCATCAATACGGCTGTTGCCGTCGGTACCAGTGCCTGCCTCATCTCCCCAAACCTCTGCGTTTATAATTTTCTTGTAAGCATCAAGCTGGGTTTTCACAGAAGCAGCAGACTCAGAAGCTCCACCCTGAATACCCTCAAGCAGTGCATCAATTTCAGTCTGTGTATAGACCTCAGACTTGCCGTAGTACTTACTTGCCGCGTCAGTGATTGCAGCAGCCTTAGCAGCATCCGCCTTAGTCTGAGCATCAGTAGCTGCGTCACTCTTGGCAGAGTCAATAGCTGCCTGAACACCGCTTAATTTAACTCCGTTTTCATCAGCAGATAAGAACGTTTCAGAGCTATCCGCAACTTTAATAGAGAATTTATTATCTGCAATGGTGAGGCCGCTGCCTGCGGTATAAACGTCAACAAGATCCTTAATTTCAATAGAATCTGTTTTCGTACCGGCTGCGATATTCCAAGTAAATGTAATTACCTGGGTATCAGCATCATAGGCGACATCCTCAAGCATACCGTCCTTAATAAAAGGAGTGGCATCAAGTTCACTTACAACAGCTCCGTCAATACCACAAAGCTGAATCTTGGCTGCGGCGGTTTCTGTAGCCTCAACATATTTTAAAGAAGCTACCGTACTAAACTCAGTACCGTCAAGTTTAAGAAGCTTCTCACCCTCAGCCACTGTATAGGTAGTATCGGTAGTAACAAAATCCTTAATTGCTTCTGTAAGCTCTTCACCAGTTACAAAAGCATCAAGGTCTAGCTCAACTGTATCTTGTGCTATGCCATTAAATTTAGGAGTAACAGTGATCTTCTGGTCTGCAAATGCAAACTCATAAGTCGTATTATCATTGCCATCGCCGGCGCCGATATCTTCAAGAGTCTTCCATACAAGCTTGCCGGTCTCGCTATCGATCATAGGAAGCATACCGGTAGCTGCATCTTTCGCTCCAAGAAGACTAATTGCACCGGCCGGTGTTACTTCAATTGTCTTATTGTCACCAGTAGGAATAATTCCAACTTGCTGGACTTCAAGATTCTGGTCTAAGTAGTAAATTGTCGTAGCTGCTTCACCAACGACTGCACAAATCTGACCAGGATATGCAACAGGATTGCTTGCTGCGTATTCATGAAGTGAGCCGGCATAATCCTCACCACCAACGGTTCCAAGTGCCTTAAATACAGAATTAGCGTCCAGAGGAAGCGGGTTACCTCTTTTTATAGAGACTGCTACGTCCCACAAAGAAGCATTAGCCTGAGCGTCAAAAAAATCATCTCTAATAGACATTGTTTATTCCTCCTTATGCTTTAGTAATATTTAAAGTCGCGCTACCAGAGGCGGCGGTGGCATTATTAACATACCACATATCGTAAGCCATACCGCCATTATCAGTCTCATCACCAGGGGCGGTATAGTTGTTTGCACCCTTTACACGAACTGTAACAGGTCCAAGCACAGTCTGTGGTGCGGTAGTCTTAGCGTCTGCAATAGCAGGCTTATAGCCCTTACCGGCGGGTGCTAAGAAAAACATCTGCTTCATCTGAGTAACATCCATAGAAGAAGACCAAGAGCCATTTTTTGCCGTTAAAGCACGAACTTGTTCACTTGTAATTGCAGTAGGGTCAGCTAATGCATCAGCACCGTTCTTCCAACCACAGAACCAGCTGCGATAACCGGTAACCTTTACAGTACTTGATTTATCAACAGTCTTACCAACAAGTTTACCATCTACTACTTCATTAATGTTATTAATTGGCCAATATGCCGCGTCACTAATCACGCAAGAAGTGTTGATGGTACCAACAGTTTCTTGTGCGGTAGACGTGATCTGGAACGGTGTAGTAAGGACAAAAGAGCCATCTACAGCCGTAGGTGTTGTTGTACTACCGGGCTGATCACACTCCATTGAATATGCTGCCGTACAACCAGCGCCTGTGGTAGTAGAAACTTTACCCTCACCGCCGTCAGCAGTGGCCGATCTACCAAAACTATATGAACCGTCGGTAAAAGTTCCATTCCAAGTAAGTGCAGTAATTTTGCTACCAACTTCTAAACCATTATCAGCTGTATAGCCTGCGCTCATACTATAAGTAGCTCCTGAGATTGTAGGAGCAATAGTCTCTGCCATAATACGTCTAAGGACTGTTTCAAGAGATTTACCCTTAGCTGCATATACATCGGAGTTCTTTCCGCTAGCTAGCTTTAATGCGCCAACAGAAGTGGTATATGTTAGGTCTTTATCAAAATAGACATTAGACGCGTTATAATTACCGTCCATAGCAGCCCAAGCTCCTCCATTCCAAACGTATGCAGTGTAAGAATGTTCGGTAGCACCCTCGTAAAGTGGCGTTTTAACGATACCAATATCGCCAATAACTGTGCCATCTGCAAGGTTACCGACAGCACCAGTAACAACTTGTACGTTATTAGCGACATCCGATAAGTCTACTTCAGGAATATCATTCGCGTACTTGAGCTCACCCCAAGTACAAAGAATGCCATCAGATTTCTCTTTACCAATCTTAAAAAGACCGGTATCAGATTCTATACCAAGCTCACCAACACGAAGAGTTACAGTATCTTTTACTGCATCCCAATTGGCCTTAGTATCATTTTTCAAGACGATGATTGTGTCAAGTCTTTTTTCTGCCATGTTTTTACCTCTCTAAAAGTACTTTTATATTTTATAATATCTTTCGATATCCATAAACTTAATTATTTAGCACTGCCGCCATGAATTACTTGAATTTCTATTTCATTACTGCTCGTACAATCTCCGACGGGAAGATAGTCGTTATTATACCAAACATAAGTAGTAGCTTCTTCCAATACAACATAAAGTCTTCTAGGAAGACCTACCTCAGGAAGCTGCTGACCCGGTTCTATTACCACTGTAGCAGAATCTTGAAGCTCTTCTATAGCACCTTTTACATTCTCAAGTTCTGTTTGAATTGTAACAATTTGTTCATTAAGACCAGGAAGATCGTTAATACCACCAAGTTTATGCCAGTTAGCTTTGTCAGTAACATCTGGTATGCCCAATGTACCAGTAACTGCCCCGTCAAATAAGAAGTAAATACCGTTTTTATTGGTAAGATTCTTATTCTCGTCTTTATCGAGCCACACAGCAACAATCATGCCATTATAAGCGGTTATTACCTCTTTGCCACTACTATTTGTTACTTGCCACGTAGACTCTAATAAAAGATCTGCGAAAGTTTTAACTAATGCTTTAGAATCAAGCGGACCTTTGCCTGTATACCTGTACTGGTTAGCACTATCTATTGCCATCGCTTATTCTCCTTCGTTTATAACAATTCTATATTTACGTCCTGGGTTTGTCTCATTAAGGTCTGCCCAGAGAGTATATCCGTCAACAACTGACGGAGTGGCTAAACCATTATCCTCAAATGCGGCAATAATTTCGTCAAAATCGTTGACAAGCGTTGTTGAGTCGTAGTCTGTCCAAGCTTCGCTCATTACACTCCAAGTCTGAAGATCAGCATTTTCGCCAATAATAACAGAGCTTGGAAGCGCTATCGTGTAAAACATGTTTTGAGGTTCAGTAACGTGCTGATAACCATATTCAGTAATATTACCAGAAGTGTCAGTAACTTCGTAAAAACCGCTTTCAACTGGGGCTAAATTAGCTGTTTCTTTTGTGAAAGAAATACTTTTATATGGCACTTCTACAACATTTCCATCTTCGTCTGTTTGATAAATAACCAAGCTGCCTTCGGTAATAGCATCTTTTATCGGCGTATCGCTAACTCCAGGAGCACTTGGACCTTCACCAGATCCATCAACAAGTCCTAATAATTTAGCGAGTATTTCAGCTGTTGTAAGACCTTTCACAGAGTCTCCGACCGAAAAACCCCCAAAAGAATTTGTAACGAACTTATCGGTCTTAAATTTAATTGCATTTTCTACCTCCGTATCCGTTGCGTAATCATCTAGCTCCTCAGGAAGATCGACTTTCTTAATATAGTCTTCAAGAGGAAGCGCTTCTTCAATTTGCTTAACTTCAGTAGAAGTTAATTCATAATCTGCAGCGTCAACAACACCGGCCTCAATTTCTTTAGTCATACCAAAGCTATCCTGCACAGTTAATATTAATTTATATTTTGGCATAGCCTAATTTCTCCTCATTTATTTTGTTTTAATATTTTTATAAATTAACCCTCCAGAGAACATTCAATTAAAAATAGCTCTTCCGGTGAGATCTCTTCTGGTGTAATCTTACTTTTTAAGGCAAGCTCACCAAGTTCAATTTTTGCAGTTTTATTTTCAATACTAGCAAAAGCTTCTTTTTTAGAAGGCGTCTCCACTCTAATCATCTCGAGTTTGTTTACTTGTGCGCCCTCTTCGATGTTTTCAAGCTTCCATTTTTCATAATTAGATAGCTCATGAGGTGTCGCAGTACGTATTACGACAATAGGCTTTTCTTCTGGTCTTCTCACTTCAAACATATTTAAAGTTCCTCCAGTCTACCGCTAATGAGTTCTCCAACCCGAACAGCATTATCCTGCTTTACAACGGTATCCAAAGGAGCCAACCGTGCCGCAATAATATCTTCAGTAAACTCAACACCCTGTTCTGTTTTAACCAACACATCTTGAGCACCGTATTCTATATAAATACTGCCATTTTCAGTTAATTTTTTATATTCTGTTGGTAATTTTCTATCATAAGCATTAGCCAATAGAGCAAAATTATAGAATGCTCCGGGTTTTAGCTTTTTTGAAGCTCTTGGGGTAATTTTAAAAATAACTTCACCATTCTCATCTATATCAGACTTCCGTGCTCTGTATAAATAAACATAACCAGAGTCTATATAATTGTAGTTCTTTATTGCAAAAATAAACTCGTCATTATCGCCTAAATCAAACATGCGTAAGTTTATAGCGAGACGAGTGTCGCAGTTCATATACACAGTAATTTCGGGCATTGTTGCGAGATAATTAGTACAACGACTAAGCATATATAACCTCCTAATTGAATTTTATTGATCAAATAATTTAGCAAATATTAAAAATAAAAGGAAGTAAACTCTTTTTGAGTTTACTTCCTTAATATACTTAGCTTATTGTTTTATCTATTCAGACAGTACAATTAACTTTCTACTGCTTCTTTGTTTGGGCAGGTTTTAATGCAGTTTTCAACAAAAAAATACATATCCATTGCTGCATCATACGCAGAGTTATTTTTATCAAGCAATTCTCTGCTCTTCTCTAGGCCAATTGGACAGTCTTTAATACAAAAATCTCTTAATTCTGGCATAGCTGCTTTACCAATCCAGCAATCTTAGACTTATCAAAACAATTACCGACTTCTTTTACTACAAGGCCAATAAGCTTTCCAGTATTGGCCTCGGTGCCTTTAAGTCTTTCAATAATTTTAATAACTTCCTCTTCGCTCATCTGCTTTGGAAGGTACTTAGAAAGCTCCTCAAGAGTATACTTAGCTAGGATATACTGTTCATCTTCTGGCTTATATATGCTAAGAAGTTCTTCTCTTTCCTTGCATTCCTTTACAATAAGATTTGTAATTTGTTCATCCGTGAGAGGAAGCTCATACTGACCAGACTTTTCTGCTACCATAATTCGCTGTTTCATTACCTCGTAAGGATAGCGTCTAATAGCAATTCTTGTTTTAAATTCTTCAATAAACTTCTGATTAATAGTTTCTTTAAGTGACATCATTAATCTCATTTTTAAAAGCCTCCTCGCTATTAGATAGATGTTCTGTGAATGGTGTTATGAAATGGTCTAATACCATAGCTCGCTTGAATGGTTTTATTTACTACAACTTCAGAAATATGCAGTTCACCACGAATGAGCTTGGTAAGTACATTATCTCTTAACGTCATAGTAAGCTTAGTTGACTCACCTTGCTTATTTGTTACGATTTTATTCAAATAAAATCTCTTATGATTCTTGCTGACAGTCTCACCCCAAATTACCTTCCAACCATCGAATTCAGTACCGATGTACTTACTTCTGATACTAAGTGCCATATCAAAATCTCCTTTTAACTTTTAACTTATATTATATAATACAATAAAAGCAGAGCCATTTTCAACTCTGCTTTTAAATTTTTAATTCTATTCCGCTGTTAAGATCATCCAAACAAGCCTCCAAGAAAACTACCGTTGAAAATATTTCTTGTAGTATGATCTTTTTCATCCCACTCGTAATATCTGCACTCTTCAATATATTTGCCTTCTGGAATCTGTCGACCTCTATTGCAGGTATATGTAGTAAAGTTTCTACTCGCATGCTTACAAGTCAGACAGGACTTTTTATGATAATTGTGTATGCACTCTGCCTCGTGCTGCTTAATTTCTTCTTCAGTGCCCATCTCGGCACAATATTCACATCTAAAAACCGGTTTCATAGTAAGTCTCCTTAGCTAGTTTATAATATGTCGCCATTTTCTGAGCAAAATTTATGTTGCTCACGAATATCATATGCTTCTTGACAGGCTTTACAGACATTACCATCTACTGAATACTTACCGCATGCTGGACAGATTTCGTCTGCAGTATAGATTATCTTGGGCATTTTTTCAGATTGACTCATAGCAAACTCCTTTAAATATCTTATTTAGCTATAGTATATTATACAATAAATAAAAAGAAAGTTAGCTGCTATAAACTAACTTTCTTTTGCCTTTACTTATTTTCTTTTTGCTTTATCTTTTCAATAGCCTCTTCAATAGTTACCTTAACAGACTCAAGTTGTTCTACTGAACAGTCAAGCATTACATCAAACTCTTTTGGAACAAACAAAACATCATCGCCAAGCTGCTTCTTAATTACTTTTGTTAACTTATGAAGTTGATCCGCAGGATAGATAGTGCTGTAATAAATTATCGTCATTTTTCTTACTCCTTAACTTCAACAAGCTCAAAAGTAACAAGCTCAAGTGGACCATGCTCCTGCTTCCGGCCATAATAGGAAGTTCGATTATTGTATGAATTAATAGCGTTCATACAGTTGCCACGCGTCTCCCAAAACTTTCTGCCAGGATTTGTTATATCATTAACAAGTTTTCCTGTTGAAGTATCACGGGCGCCATAAAGAAATTTCTTATCCATTAGTCAATACTCAAGGTATAACCCTTAGCCTCCGGTATATTATGCTCAATAAACTTATTAATATCGTGAATATATACGGGTTTACCTGCTGTATAAGAGTCGATAGTATAAAGGTCATTATAGCCTACAATATTAAGTCCTACAATGCCGTATCTATGGGCACGCTCTCTCATCTTCTCAGGATCCCCACACGCTACAATACCGCCTTCCGCTTTTGCTCTTTCAAGCAGAGCTTTCGTCTTTCCAGTTCCTCTTTCACCACTAATAATAAACATTTAGATAGTCTCCTTATTTAAAAAATTATCTTCAATTATTAAAATATTTACTTTTCCAGTATGCGCAGTGCATTTATCAATTCCTATAACTTTCCAAGCTTCATTTTTATAAATGTCCCAGCAAGCATTTTCGCCGAACTCGCTAAGCTCCCCATCGCTGCTCATCAAGTGTCCCAATGAGCAATGCCAATGTCCGAAAACGATATATTTACCGGTCTTATTCATGCTGTCTTGAGCCTTAAAGAATGGATTGCCCCACATAGCGTCTTCCCACTCGCTCTTAGTAGCTTCGCGCCAGTCTTCTTTGTACTCATAACACTTTCCAAGCGTATTAGTCGTGTCGACATTGGTAGTAGGAATCCAACTATGCACGAAAATATAGTTCTCAGTCTCAAAATAATTTACGAGTGAAGCTCGGTAAGCTGCCGTTCTATTCCAAGTATTTTCACAACACTTATCAAAAGGATATCCTTCGCCAGCTCCACCAATATCATTGATCGTTCTTGCTGTACCGTTGCTGAAATCATAGCTATAAGGAAACTCTCTCATACAGCACTCTTCTAGTAAAATGTCATGATTACCTTTTACTAAAATTTTTCTTTCAAGTGACATAAGAAAATGAAGCACTTCCTCACTCTCATATCCGCGGTCTAAAGCATCACCACATGATACTAGATAATGATCCGGATTTTTAGGGTCGAAACCGGCCTCATCCAAAGCTTTCTTAAGTGGAGTCCAGTAAGAATGGACATCGCTCACTACAAAAAATTTCATAATTACTTTCCGGCCTCCGTAATAAACGTAGCGCTCTCGTCAGCTACATGAAGTAGCCAAGCCAAAGGACAATGCTCGAAAGCTGCGCCAACATTAGGATTATCCTCCCAAGAGCTCATATGACAGTTTATAGCAATAGCCTCCTCAGGCAGAAGTTTAATAAAGTTTTGAAGAATAAATACTGACTTACTTCCATGTCCGCCGTAGTGAAGCTTCTCATTGTGAGTATATGCTTCATAAGGCTCCCACTTACCATTCTCGTCTTTACGGTAGCGTGTCTCTTTCTCATACATATTTACTTTACAGAGGTCATGAAAAAGAGCAACGATAGCAATACTTTCTTCCAGCACGCCAATCTCTGGATAAATAGTCATTAGCTTAACAAGTGCATCATATACATTTAAAGAATGCTCAATAAGTCCACCTTCATAGGAACCATGATACTTTGCACTCGCCGGTGCGATAAAGAAATCGCTGCCCTCTAGCCACTCAAAAAGCTCGGCTTTTCCGGGTCTATCAATCTTAGAATAAAGCTGAATAAATCTTTCTTTGTTCGTCATTTAGTCTTCCCTCGGCAAAAATCTTTCGACGTAATCTCTATCCTGCGTAAAAATAGGACACTCTTTATCAAGGTACCACTCTGATCGAACTGCACCCTTGACTTCAATAAGCCTTTTATAGCAACAAATACCACGCTTAAACTCAATAGGCATATCATTGAAATTAATACCCTTCTGCCAAAGCATTTCCTGAATATCTGAAGTAGTCTTCTTGTGAAGTTCATTATGATTAAAATAAGTCTGTCCGAGCATCTGCACAGCATTTCGAGTTGCGTCCTGCTGTCTCCAAATAAAGCAGTTTACGACTTCAGAAACAGGAATATTAAAACAGCGAGCATCAAACATTGCTCCCTTATCCTTAGCCTTCAATAGTTCGATAGAATAACTATCAAGAGTTTTGCCAGCGGTATATTCGTTAACATATGTTCTAAAAGCCTTATTAAACTGCAGGGTAGCCATAGAAGCTGCAATAGAGCACACCTTCTGCACATTATAATCAAAGAAAGCGTCAGTAGTCAGAGTATCATAATCGGTCAACAGAAGCGAAATTTCGTCGCTCTGTGTGTATCCAAACTTACAGCCCTGAATATTTTTACAAAGATACTGTAAGGTAGAATTCATTGCCTTATGGAAAACCTCGTCATAAGGCTTCTGGAGGTTCTTCGTAAAGCTGTGGAAAGCTTTACCGTCCAGACGAATAATACAAGGTGTGCGACGAGTCAGGAAAGTCTTAGATCTATTTTCATAGTTGGCCTTCATACGGTCGCCGAGTGAATCTTTTTTATTATTTCCCATTAGTATCTCCGGTTCTCCACAGCTGTTTTAATCATTACAACAATAAACGTTACAATAAGCACAGCACCACCGAGTGCGGCCGGCATCCAGAGCGGAGCAGTTACCCACCACCAAGACCAGCTAATCACGTTGCAGAGTTTAAGAACGAGAAAAACAAGAAATGTGAGACCACTTAGAGTAATACCACCAGTGGAAGCGTTTTTATTTTCCATTTTTATAAGTCTCCTTTAATTTTACTATAATATATTATACAATATTAGGAATAGCAATTTTTAGCTCAGAAACGAGTTCATAAAAATCTTCCCAAGAATTTACTCTAAAATCCGCCACAGAAGCATTTTTATTATAAGGCGCATCAAAAATTACTTTAATACCTTTAAAATTCATTAAATTATGCTCTGCGTCGTCAAGTAGAAGATCACAGTTAATAAGTGATTTATTATATGTAATAATTATGTTTTCTTTATGTAAAAAAGGAAAATGCTTAAAAAGGCAGTTCTTAAACTTGGCTGGAATTATATCATAATGAGTACTAGTAATTATGTAAACTTGATGACCCTCTTGGATAAGTCTATCAACTACCTCTGGCGCATCTTCCTGAATCTTAACCTCAGCCCAAAAGTCTGCAAAGTGTAATGGAGCAAATAGCTCATCTTTTGTCAGTGTCGGGTAGCATTTCATGAGCTCCCAATTTTTTACGTACTCAAACTTTACTGCTAGCCCATGTCGTGCATTAAGCCACTCAAGCCAGGTTTCTAACATACGGTTCATCACGCCATCAAAGTCAATTCCAATTATCATAAAGTCTCCTAAAAATAAAATCGGCCTACAACCCGGGATTCGAACCCAGACGATATCTTCGTCAAGATATCAGCTTTCGCCACGTCTACACCAGTAGGACTTACACCAGCTGCCTACAGTCAGGACTTACATTTGTGTTGCCTGTTCCGCCAATTGTAGATATAAAGAAAGGGCTCCTTTGCAGAGCCCCAGATGAGGCCTCCCACCTAACCTCAATTCGCAGTATGTCTCGTTTTCCTCGGCGATACCGAGCCTGCGCCCACAGACACTAACTAACGTCTTAGTTAGTGTTTCACATTAACAGGTGGAGTGTCCTCACAAATTTTCGTACTCGTCATAAATAAGGTCTCCTTCCTAAAATAAATATCTGTCTGGATTGCGTTTGCGGACATTTCAGCTACCCGCCTGGCACCCAATTGGGCTGGGGTCTGGCCGTTTTTATTCCCCATTAAGCCGACCGACTTCTTTATTAAGTCTTTAGGACTGCAATCTAAAAGAAGCTCATAACATTTTTCAGACAATTTAAAATATTTTGTAGGCCGTTCATCTAACTCCGTTTACTACAGCTCTCGGCACAACACCGCCACAACAGTTCTCACGATTAACAAACGAATTACAGAACCTGTAAGCACCCCGCTTCATCCACATATTGTTGGCCTCCTCTTCAACGTCGAGGCAATATACAGAGCTAACGGCTTAAGTGATCTTCGTAGCACCTACAATTAAAATCCACGATGGCGTGGTACCTAACTCGTACATGACGCCAATTCGTTTCGTTGCACTTCCCGGAAGCTCGTGCTCAAGCTAGGGCCTCTTGCCCTATGCGGTAAACGACCGCTGGTGGTCCGGATAATTCATAACTTGCTTGTTCCTGAGTTACCCAAGCGAAGGTAGACGATAAGGTATCGCATCATTAAACTCAGTAATCTAGAGGCTGTTTCTCAAATTCCATTTAACACCTCAATCCCGTCGAGGTCAATTGAGACACGTCTGCGAACGGGCACCTCTAAACATATTGGCTGTTAATCAAACACCATTTAACCACTGCATTTTATCGCCTCACAGAGTTTTATCTCGTTGGCGGACCCGCCTACACCGGCGACCTTCCTTTGAAAACAACGAACTAACTTCATCAAGAAGTATTCACTCCTGAGTTATCGGCATCGTGGCACCTAAACAATCAATCAGGCTGTTTATCTAATTCCACTTGGCTACTGCTTCTTTTATCCGTCTTACATCGTGGAAGTGTTTTCTTCAACTTCATGCTCCACGTTCTCGCCACGGCTTCGTAGCACCTAACTGATTACATTATATTATACAGTTTGTTTATTGTAATTTTTACCTTGTTTTTCAAAATAATTCCAATCTTTTTTCCACTTTTTAGAATATTTATCTAAAATTTGTTCTGTGATGATAGCGTTAACCTGTTTAGGACCTATTGAATCAACTACATACCAATCATCACCAAGCAAATAATTGGTCAAAATATCTAACGCTTCCTGCGCTTCCATAGGCGCTGGATAAAGTCCACAAGAAGTATCACAAATGTTATTTTTTAAAGCTTCAAAGCCTTTATTATAGTTATATACTTTCTTCATGGCGTCTCCTCAGCTTATAAGCTTTTTCAGCTCTTAATACTTTAATAGGCGTATATCTTAAATTCGGCACCCCAGGAAAGGAGCAGTCTTTTTTACGCCAACCGTCTTCTACTTTATACTTCGACCTTAAAGCTTCATTAAAGGTATAACCCAAATCTTTGTAAAAATTAACGTCTCTTGAATCACAATAACACGGCTTACCTTCAATATCAAGAAGCGCTCCTTTATATCTCTTATGACCAAGCCATGAACCATATTTCTGATAAATCTTAATAACTAACAATACAAGCCCGCCGACTAAGCCAGTGGTAGCAAGTACATACTTGTCCTCGTCCTCTTGCCAAATAAAACAAAATACCAAAGACAAGGCCTGCCATATAATAATACCAATAATAAGTCCCAACAAAAACATTATAAGCTATCTCCAATCAGTTTTAGGTCTTTCAAATGATCAAAAGGATTATACATTTCTAACCTCAACCTGACAAGATTGCATTACTCTGAGTGCCGCCTCGTGAGCTTCTATAGACGTACCAGCACAGCAAGAAGCATCACAGCTAATAATAATATTATCCACGGATGCCTTCAAAATCAAAGCATTAGAAACTACACAAATGTCGGTGCAGAAACCGATAAGTTCGATCTCTTCGATAGTGTCATGATTTATGCTTCGCCAATTGGGAAATAAACGGCTAATAATCTTTTCAAATAAGTAATTATCACCAAATCTAAGCTTACAAATTGGCATATGAAGTTGGGAAGCTTCAAACTCCTTGATCTCATCTACTATTTGCCAACCCCAAGTTCCGTCAATACAATGAGCCATAGGAAGATACTTACCTTCCATAGAGGCGCTATAACTGTTATAATGTGTGTCTTGCGTAAACATAACGGTCCATCCTTCAGCAAGTCTTTGCTGAATCTTTTCTTTGATAGCCGTAATCTTGTCGTATGCCTCAGGATTAGCTAAAGCTCCGGTCACGAAATCATTCTGAACATCTACTACAAGTAATACTTTCATCTTAAATACCTTCTTTTAATCTATAATCAACTGCGTTCTTCAAATATGCAAGGTAAGAGTCATCTTGGCACATAGCCTTTCCTGGATTATCAGAAATCTTTGCGACCGGATGACCATTTACGTACTGAAGCTTAATAACGATATTCAACGGATCTACACAAGTATCGTTACTAAGATAAGTTCCAATGCCAAAGCTTACATTAATTCGGTTATGGAAATAGTTATAAATATCTTGAGCTTTGTCAAAGTTAAGGCTATCGCTAAACAAAAGCGTCTTTGTCTTTGGGTCAATACCAAGTTTTTCATAGTGCTCAATAATAGCATCACCCCACTTAAAAGGATCTCCACTATCATGTCGCACGCCAGTATAACAATTTGCCTGCAACTTATTAAAGTCTCTCAAAAACAACTCTGTTCCAAGAGTATCAGTCAAAGCAGTGCCATTATCACCCTGATATTCTTCAAACCACTCGTCCATGGCCATTTTATTAGTATAAGCAAGAGTGACACCTGGAATACCTTGATACATCTGTACATATTCATGGGCATAAGTACCGATAGGCTTACAACCATACTTCATTGCAAGATATACGTTAGAGGTGCCTACACAATGCTTTGTCTGAAGCAGCTCGCCTACTACATAATCCTGCCATTCTCTAGAAAGTCGGCGGCGGCAACCAAACTCTGCGAATTTAAAATCATATTCATCAAATTTGAAGCCATTAATCTTATGAATAAGTCGCTCTCTGGCAGAGTCAACCAGTGCGAGATAATCGTACTTCGTACGGAAATATACTTCATTAACGATTTCAAGCAAATAGATCTCAAACTGCATAGCAGAGAACAGCGGGCCCCTTACCTCAATATGAAGTTCGCCATTGTCCAACCAACAATTTACGTATTTACGAAGAGGTCTCCAAAGCCGAAGAAACTCTACATAGTCCGGCTTAATAAAACGAAGTGAACCCAGGTAATCAAGTTCCTCATCTGTAAAAGTAAGAGTACAAAGATGGTCAATTTGTGCGTTAATTTCGTCGCACATTTCCTGTGTAAATACTACATCCTTATTACGGCACTTAAACAAGTACACACCGTTTAAGTTTGTATGTTTATGAAACATAACCTGATTCATATTAAACTTATAAAGGTCAGTATCAAGCAGTGATACAACAATAGGACTAAGCTTCATCATCGGTAGGATCCTCCGTCTTCATAATATAATCATGCAACTTTGCGCAGTCTAATCGAAAATTTTTTAAATCTAGCTCTTGTACTTCTTGAGACTTATCAAACCAGAGTTCTCTGCCGGCTCGTTGGCCATAGAAAAACTCAAATTTATTTATAATATCAATCGCCTGTTTTTTAGTAATCATACCCCAAAACACCTCTTATTATGGTCTCTATTTAAAGCCAAATTAGCATTAGTAATATCAAAAATTTCATCCCAACGAGAGGCGCCTACACGGAAGTTCATAATACCTGGCTTATGCTTAAGTTGGTCGATAATTCCCAACGACTGATTTAGAGTCATCATATCGTTATAGCCCATAGGCGGAAGGTCAGGAAACCTAAGATTTTGGCACTTAAAATTAAGACCTTCGGTCAAAGTTATTCGAAGCGTAGTTGCCGGCGTTTCAACGTCAATAAAATGGTCTTCAGACATGTAAAGATATCTATACAATGTACAAATATCATTAAAGTCTGTTAATAGAGTATCTATCGTTCTCATATAATAACCTCCTTACGATAATCTTTACTTTTTCTGTCCCAGAATGATCCACCATGCCCCACATCTCTCATATAAAGCTTTTCAAAGGTAAAGAAATCTGCCTCGTTAAAGCCTCCGTGAGCATCAACGGTCTGAATGAAGTGGGCTTTCTGTACTTCATTAATAGGGACATACTCATCATCTATGATCATAAAATAACTGATTTCCGGATGCTCATCTAGATACTTCTGAATTTCGTGCCCACGTGACCAACACTCTGACACATCAAGAGACTCAGTTCTTCCAAGAATCTCAATTCCTTCCCGTAGACCGCCATTAATAAGGCATTCTTTATAATTTGCATGCATCCGCCAGGTGGAAGTGACTACAATGTCATAATGAAACTTTTTACAAGCCTCAGATAACCACTGTACCGCCTGAAAATTATTTACTTTTCCATCGCTCGGCCAACCATAGTTGCAGCTCGTGCCCTTTTCATTCCACATTGGCGTGTTGACTACACCATCATAATCAAGGAAAATTACCCTAGACTTCATCTTTTGTCTCCTTAGGAAAATAAAGTTCATCAATCCGTTTGCGCGGTACCCCAAGACTAAGAATACTTCTTTGAGAAAGCTCTTCCATAAGTTTACGATATTCTTCTATCATATTCTCTGGAATCTTCATAGTCAAATAAGGCAAGGGCTTTATCTCAAGCTCTCGCGGAATTACGTAGAAGTCATTCAAAAGTTCTTCTATATGCTCTTCCGTCCAAACAGGCGGGTCATTATTAACTGAAGAAATATACCAGTCAGCAAGAGTAGCGTAATCGTAAGACTCTCTTTCCAAGTACTCTTTTATTTCTTTTGTCATCACTTTACTCCGTAATTATCCACTATATAACCAAGAAGCGCTCTGTGCTGGTCAGCATCAATTAAAATATACTCATCAGCATTCCAAAGATATACAGGCTTAAGGCGCTCATAAAGGTCAAGGTCCTTTTGACATTCCTCATAATCTTTGATGAGTCCGCCAGAAACATCACCAAAACTAGGATTTTCTTTCATACACTTTTTACAAGCATTCACAAAATATGTCATTCCGGCACCGTTAAGAATTTTAAGCACCATAGCATTGTCTACTTCATAAGTGCGCTCCCCACGGTCATTGTACATAAGACAGTATTCTGCTGCCTTAGCCTCGTGCTTTTCGGCCTCACTAATAGTGTCAAAAACCTCTCCGTCAGAAGTTCTATAAACCATTTCAATACCGTCAGGAAGTGCTTTTACTGGCGTCGTATAGCCAAAAGCCTTCTCAAATGCTTCTACGTAGCAGTCATTGCACATTGCATTAGATTCCCAAGCATAAACTGCCTTACTAACATGTAAACAAACATAAGACGAGCCCTCAGAAATTGTATGATGACAACGAATACACTTATGAGACTTTCGAGCCCTGTTAATTCTCTCAGCCCAGCCGTTTTCTATAGGACAATAAATACGATTCATTTTATATACTCCTTAGTTTTTACTAATATATAATACAATAAACAATAAAGAAAAATCAGACATTCTATTAAAATGTCTGATTAAAAAATATATTATACTGCTCTACGTCAGCAGCAAACTCTTCTTCTGTTTTATTATGAAGTCTAAGCTGACGTCGTACTTCTTCTTGATAATCTTCGTTTATATCGTCCGGCCAACGCCCTGCGTTAGCAATGTAGCTAACTACCTCCATGTAAGGTTCCCTACCTTCTGAAATACAGCGCATACAAATAGAGTCAGAAAATGCTCCAAAGCCTGAGCAAACAACTAGGCCTTCTGTATCAAGTGTGCCGCAAGCAAAGCAGACATCAATCTTATGCGGCTCAATCTTCGGAATCATCTTGTACCTCCTGCTTTTCTCTGCAATGTTTTCCAATAGTCTTGAGAATATGCGCCTTACCTGCGGGCACAATTAAGTAATAAGGATAAAGACTTTTATCATGGCCAGCGCCCCAGCCTACAAACTCGCACTCTATCAGAGCCTGCTCCTCAGTCATATGCTCATCGTCAAAAAACATATGATATGAGCAACTGTCATTCATTGTAAAATCGATCTGCCTCAGCATCCAAAACCTCCGCATAAGAAAGCTGCAAAAGTACCAGCAACCTGTACCATATGGCAAGACTGATCAATACACAAGTTAATTACCTTAACATTAGCTTTTAGATGATCAGTAATAACATGTATAGCAGTGTTCAATACAAAGAAATATGCAAAACCGAGGCCAACATTAAAATTCAAAGCAAATGCACAAGGAAGCATAATCATAAATGACCAAGAAAGTGAATGCATAATCAAGGCAACTATATAGTCATATCTGTACTGCTTCTCAGGCGCATTCTTCTCCCAAAAACTTTTCTGTTTAAGATCGCATAAACAGGGTGCCTGAAGAACATAATCATCGAGTACATGCATAAAAAGCATCGTGCAAATAATAAAAATACTCCTCATACTTTAACTCTCCCCATAAGCATAATATTATTTATAATAACTTTCTCGCAGTTATTTTCTTTCTTTACAAACTCTTTTAAATCCTCAAAATCTTCAAAAGTACGAATCCTTTTCGGTCGATAAATCTGTACGCAGAAATCTCCTTGATTAAATCCGTTAATTCCTTTAAAAGAAATAATATAAAAATACATTCTTTTCTTCATATTACACCTCAAAAATATAAGGCCGCCTCAAAGCGAAGCAGCCTGAAGTCTATTATATTATACAATACTTTTACTCATAAATCTGCAGTAGAAATTAAAGTTTCCGCCATTTCCTGCAACATTCTACCAGTAGTTTTAAGTTTTTTCTTAAGCTCATAATTTTGACTATAAAGCTCATTTACCAAATCTCTGGTGTCAAAAAGAACTTTACGTAGCTCTTCATGTTCTTCTTTATCTTTTTTGCTTCCTCAGCTGCAGCAAGTAAAGCTCTATACAAATCTGCCATTATTCTCTACCTCGCCGGTCAAAGCTTTCGCGAAGCTCAATTATTGTTTTCTCGTGCAGGGTAGCCGCCTCTTCCCACTTATCTGCCCGCTTATTTGCATCAGCAAGGTCTTTTTCTATGATATTAATACAGTTCATTGCTGCTGACATAAGATGATACGCACAATCACTTTGCGGCCCAAGGTCATCATTTATATACAAAGGACAATTTGTACAATCACGGTAAACAGTACAACAAAGCAGAGCATTTTTAAGTTCACCATAGGTAAGTTCTACCATTAATCTGCCTCCTTAAAATCTTACTATCTGGCTCTCGAACATAAATAACGATAGCCTTTCTCATATACTCATCTGCCTTAGCATCAAGAAAGGCTTCAAGCATCTTTTCTGCTTCATCATTTGCTTTAATAACTTCGTCAGTGTACTTACCCCAAGTACCAATACAAGGCTTATAATTAAATCGTTGATCAAGCTCCTCATCATGCTTACAATAATAAGCATCCTTAAAGTCTTCACGGTCGTCATAATAGCGCTCGCCAATAAGGCCAATGTCAGAAATCAAGGCATTAGTAATAGAACCCAGCCACATCATACCAGGATCTTCTACAATTTCACCGTCTACCATAGCGACAATAGGCAAATCTGGATTCTCTGTTATAAGTTTAATAAGTTCTGGCATATCAAGTCTCCTTAATCGATAATAATAAACTTATCAAGCTGACTGTAAAGATTTACCTCAGCCTCACACCAAATCTCATCAAATTCCATAGAGTACATAACTCCAAGAATCGATTTAGCAGATACCCTAAGTCCAGCACCGTCAGTAATATATACAGGCCCAGATACCTTTGAGCAAATGCTTACAAACTGATTAATATCTTTCATTGTATCAAGTCTAATCTTAGCTTTCATTTCTTTTCCTCCTTCTTTATTCTCTGATATTTATGTCTATAATTCCAAGTAAAATCTACTATTTCATCAAATCTAAACATAAGTTGATCGTAAATGTCAAACTTTACATAATCTCTATTATTTTCTTTATCGTGCCAAGCATGTTCACTAATCATCTTCTTAGCAAAAGCTGACCAGTCAAGTAGCTCATTATCCGTAGTATCTACTCTTCCGTCTTTAAAAATTCCGGTCCACGGCTCGAGGTAGACTCTATCATTCTCGATATAAAGAATCATTTCATACTCACACTGCGCCCAATATTGCCATTGAAAATCCATTTTAAGAAACTTTGCAAACTCTTCTTTAGTTGGGTGCTTCTTCTTAAGTTTCTTTATAAAGTCTTCTCTATAAGCTAAAACGTCATGAGTTCTTACAGCATCTGCGTTGAAATCATGTATAAGCGTCGGCCAGGTAAAAGGCGGTCTAACTTCCTTCATCACTTTCTCCTCAATATTTTTGAATAAAATATCTACAACGCCAATTAAATGAACCCCACGGTCTGCAAGAGTCTTTAGGCAAATTCTTTTTTGTCCAATCAAAAGCCTTTGCCGCAGTAGAAAAACCAGACTTTACAGGAATAAAAAGCTTTTCTGAATCCATAATTTTAAACATTAGTGAATCTCCCTTCAATTATCCAATTGAATTATAAAGTACACAGCAGCAATGCATGACTCCATACCCAAGTTCTTGAATAGTATATGAAATATTAATTACAATTCTATTCGTAATAAACTCATTAATTAGCCTTTCGAGACCGGCCTGAGTATCTGCTCTGAAAAATTTAACCTTAGACATTACTCTCTCCCAACAGTACAAAGCTTGTATAACCAGTAAATAATAGCTATGATAGGACACATTAAATTAAAGACAATACTAAGAAATATTGCGCCAAAAACATTTACTGAAGTATGCTTATAAAGCCAAATAGGATTGATAAACTCAAATCCATACGCACGAGTAAACATGGAAGCAATTGGTAAGAATGCAACTAGTCCAAATACATTGTATAGTACAATTATTAAAATAATTTCGCCAACAGCCATTTCAGCATACCTCCTATCAGCTATATTCACGTATACGATAAATGCCGGCTAAAGCAATAGCCAGGTTTGTAATAGCTGCTCTAACATTCTTTCGTTTACCCTTGATCTCAAGGCGCCAGTATTCATCACTCATTTGACCAACTCGCTCACAAGATACTGAACACCGCTCAAATAAGTTAAATATGTACTTTGTGTTCCTTGATACCGGAGTATACCACCAGCCAGTTTCGCCTTCTTTTCTTTGGCTAATAGATTCTATATAAATAGTTCGTTTCATCTTATCTCCTTCCAGCTGTTATCTTGAAGAATATATCGCATATTCTGAACCCCGACCGGATTTGCAGAATGAAGTCTAAAACTAATGTGGCTAAAATCCATTTTATGCACTCTGACTAACCGATTCATCTCCCGCAAAACATTAATATAGTCTCCACCCTCTTTAGCACAATCGCCTGCGTCATGGTCGAGGTCAATAACATCAATAAAATCGCTATTCAACCTGATATAACGCAACGCATCATTTACAGTTCTAAAACAAAGATAACCCTCAGGTGCCGGTCGCATATCATCAATCCACAGTTTCACGTGAAACACCGTCCTTTACATATTCTTCTGCATAATATCTAGCAAGATTAGCAATATCTACACTTGACATAGGGTCTCTCAGAACAGCTCTAATTTTCTCCTCAAGAGGATGTTCCGCTCTCCAAGCATCAGCAATTCGATGTTGCTCCTCGTTGTAAGCTCTTATTTCAGCAGTTGCTTCCGCCCATAGCACATTTTCGTAGTCTCTTCTATACTTTCTAAGCTCTTCGGCATATTTATTTTCCTTAGGCCAGCAGACGGCATTAGCAAAAATAATTCCACCAACAAAAAGAACGGCTCCGAGTCCGGCTCCAATACAGTACCAAGAACTAAAAAGGCTTCCGAGAGTGCCAAAAGTAAGCATCAAAATTAAACCAACCAGACAGCCCCAGCCAATAGAGTGAAAGCCAATAGCTGACCACTTATAAGACAGGTCTGAAAGCTGCTTTTCGACAGCAGTTTCCTGACGCTCACACTTTACCTTTTCGGTAGAAAAATAATTCTTCTCCGGTTCAAAAGTATCTTTTTCAAAGTAATGATAAATAATTGCCATAAATCCTCCATAAATAATAAAAACTTCCTATACTATAATACAATACAGGAAGTCTTATTTTGTGTGATACTTTGGAAATTTATTTTGATACTTTGGAAAATTTAACTATTCTTTAAATAGCTCCAAAAGACAACGGTCAAGATACTCAACAGGTGTAACCAAAACAGTGCCATCAAGCCAACAACGCTCGTGAGCTAACTTAATAACTTCAGCACACCAATCAAGCTTAGCTCTGTTTGCAAGCGCTTTACGATACTCTACTTCACAGTCATAAGATAGTTGTAGTGCCTTAAGTCTTTCATTAAGCTCTTCGTTTGCAGCGCTAAGGTCTTTAATAGTAGCATCTTTTATAGCAATCAATCGTTGTGTCTCGGTTGCTACTGGACAGTCTGCACAAGCTGATACATCGTCATTACTGTCAAATTCTTTTGAAAACACTTCTTGCTCTTCTTTTTCCGCCTCAAAGCCACGCTTAGCAAGATAAACAATCCACTTGAGCCAATCAGCTTTATTAGCATTCATCTTTCTAATGCCTGCGTTACCACCGCATTCCTCAAGATGAATGGCATAGCTGAGCTCATTCTCAGCCTTTTCTAAAGCAGCCTCAACGGTATCAAACCAAGACTTATCCATATTAATTCTCCTTAGAAAGCTCAAACGCCTTCTTATTCTTATTAAGCAGCATAACAAGTGATCTAATAGCCGCAGCCTCTGCCTGATCTACATTAAGCAGAGCATCGTCAGCAAGACACTCCTGCAAGGTCTCAAGGCACTGTCGGATAGGATGACAGGAGTCATAACGCTTAAAGCAAACATACTCGCCTTCCATGAAGAGTTCGAGTGGATCACCTTCCTTAATGTGCATAGTACGCCGCACTTCCTTAGGAATAACTACTCTACCGAGGTCATCAATTCTTCTTACAATTCCAGTCGACTTCATATTTTAATTCTCCACTTTCTTTAAATATTTAAAAGGCACAACAGTACAGTTATAATCAAAATTGCCTTCGTCCCACTCAACGTCGGCCTCTTCTTTCTGATGATTAATGTATGTAATATAACCAATAATTCTATTATAAGCTTCTACCATGTCGCCAACTTTAAATTCTTCCATAAGGCACCTCAGAAAATACCGTGAGTTTCTTCAAGGCGAACTTCCTTAATATGATAAATAGGAAGAGCAAGGAGCTTCTGCTTAAAACGGTCTACTCTTTCGCCCATACGTCCAATCAAAGAGCCAGGACGATCAGTATAAACAGTAAGTATACCGTCTCTCAACTTATAGAGCATAAGATGAGTTACTTTTGCATCATCTTTCCATTCTTTAAGAACATCACGAACCATAGAATCATACATAATAAAATTCCTCCTGAAGTTATGTAATTATTTTACATTAATATTATACAACTTCAAGAGGTTATTTTTAACAGTATTTGAAAAATTATTTACGAGTTTCCCAAAGTTTCAGGGCAGCAGCTTTCAAAGTTTCATCTTTTTCCACGGTTGACCTATGAATATCTTCAGCAGGCTTATAGAGTACTCTCGGGCCATAGGTATTACAATTCCAGCAATACCAGCAAGCATGATAAATACGTTTAAAATACTGCGTTCCAGTCTTTAAAGAATATCTTATATCAGAACTTCCGCAAAAAGGGCAAGGTTTCATTCTTAGATCTCCTTTATTTATAAATAGGTACCACTCTACGCTCAAGTTTACAATAAGCATGGCAACCTGTTTTAGCGATATACTCACTTAATTCTTCCTGTGCTCTAGTAAAAGCTGCCTCTTCACACTCATAGTCGTATTCTGCAATCTCAAATTCTCCGCCAGACATTGGGTACAAAATAATAGTCCAAACTTCTCGTGTTTCTGTGGTTAAACTAGACATTATACAGTCCTCCAAAAATTTTCTATAATAATATACAATACAATAAAAACGATTTTCACGTTTTTAAAGAAAAGAAAGCATATATTTCAATGCCTTCTTAAACCGCTCATATTTTGTCTGTATCAAGTTTTAATGCTTACCCTTACAGCTTTTCTTACCATCGCAATGGCTCTCATCAGAGCAAGAATTACGGCATTCTGTACTATCATAACAACCATTATGAACTGTGGTAATCGAGCCACTAGTACAGCAAGAAGAAGAGTCTGAACATGGTGTTAAATACGCCTCAGGTGGCACTTTTGTAGTTCCGAAAAGAGTGATACCAGTGCTAGCTGAGGAATTAAAGCGGTTCTTATTGCACCAAGTACATGGAGTATCTCCTATATAAACACCGTCTCTAAGTAAGTTTTCTCTCCACGCACAACCGGCGCAAGGGTCTGCTCTATTAGTTTCACACGGAATAGTGTCTCCAACTGTCTGCCACGGGTAGCCAATACCGCCAGGAATAGTAGGATTCTGTACCATACTTTGGTGATGGTAAGACTTACCACACGTCGGACAATCCAGCTTATCAGAGGTTGCTGATAGCTTTAGGTCAGAAATCTCATAAGTAAACTCACACCCGCACCATTTACAAAAGCCGTGAAATTCTTTCTGCCCGGGTTTAGTAATTTTAATCATTTTTATTCTCCTTATTTTCTGAATTATTAGATTTATAGTCATAGGCCGGTATACAGTCTAAAATAAGTACCAAAAACAGCAGCCAAAGACAGCCAAGGCTTCCGGTAAATAATACCATAGCGTATACAAAGCTAAGAACAGCTAGTAGTCCGAGAAGTCTGCAGACTATTGAAGCTATAATACACGCAGTCCAATTCTTATTCATAGTTAAACTCCTTTGTTTTTCTTAGACTATAATAATATACAACATAATAAAGTGATTTTTAGTGAAAAAAAAGACTAGCTTTTACACTAGTCTTTTTTGTATTTATTTAGTGATATTTATAAACGACATGTATTCTTTAATTAGCGGATTAAAGCCGGCATCAAAATCAGCTACTACCTTATAGCCGGCCTTTGTAAGAATATCAATCATTTCCTTATGAGCTACTTTCGCTGCCTCTGGACGCACGAAAGTACTAATTAGCACTTGCCCGGCAGGTACGTTAGGATTGTCTGATGACGATGACACCTCCAATTTTTCAGCGTAAAGGCCAATTAAGCTACTGATTTCTTTCTCAAGCTCAGGAGACAAGTTTAAAGCCTCCGCGATCGGCTCAGCTTCTACTGTGCCATCCTCATTTACTGCTTCATACGGAGCAACTACACCAATGATCTTAAAGCCCTTAGCTTCCTCACAGAACTGGCACTCATCCTCTACATTCACAAGGTCAGTATCTTCATCGACTACGATATCAGCCTCATCCTTGATTACGAGAGCACCACACTTGTCACACTCACAAATAACCTGTCTTGGCTCATCTTCTACCGCAGGCTCTTCTATAGGGGCTTCTTCAGCAGAAATTCCTTCCTCGTCAGCAAAGTCGTCTTCAATAACGTCATCATCAGCTGCTTCAACAAGTTCTTCAGCGCAAGATTCTTCTACCAGATCATCCTGCTCTACTTTCTTGACGTCAACCTCTTCATAGAGCTTATTTAGCTCATTAAATGTGCTAATAAAATTATACATTTTTATAAATCTCCTCATTAATTTTCTCATTTATAAAATTTATCATTAGTAAAATTTCTTTTACTAAATAATTTAGCGATTATTTATTATCAAATTTCTTTAATTCTTCTACTTGCTCAAAATAAAACTTAATTTTATGTTTATGGGCCTCAACTAAACCGTAATCAAGGCCGACTTTATATATGTAATTGTCTCTATAAAGCTTCGCAGGAATCTCTTCGATATACTTTCTAAATACTTCTAAAGAATGCGCGCGTTTATAGTGATTACACCTTCTACATGCCGGCATATAATTTTCAAAGCACTCTATTTCTTCTTCTGTATATTTCTTACAGCGTTCTCTTTGATACGGTATAAGATGATCCAGCTGCCAGCCCTTAGGCTCAAGCTCTTTGTCGCAGTAAGCACAATGCCCATCATATTTATTATAAACAGCCTCACGAGTTTTCTTAGGTATTGTTTTACGTTTCATTATAACTCCTCACATTCAAAGCCGGCTTCTCTAAGCCATTTAGCAACAATATGTCTATGACAAAATTCATCAGACCGCTCAAAACAAAGTAAAGTCTTACCTTCTAAAATCATTGCAGCTTCTTTTGGATCAAGACTACTTAAAGTCTGTTGTCTATAACGCTTTTCATAATAATCCTTATTATCTGCTTTTTCTCGATCCTCGGAAGAAAGGCTTTTCCACCACTCAATAAGGCTCTCATTTGGCGCAAGCGCTTTAAAAGCTGGCCCGGACCAAAAGCTACACCACCTGGCTATAGCAACTCCGTCCTCGGGTTTGTACTTTCTCGAAGAAAAATAAGATGTATAAATCATAAAACTCCTCTATGTTCAATTATTCAAATCAAAATATTCGTAAGCTTTTTCAGCGGCTTCCTGTCGCATCTCATAACTCGCTGGGCCACATCTCTCATAAGACTTTGCAAAAGCTAAAGCAGCTTCAGTATGGTCAGTCATATTAAGAAAATCTTCGTATTTAAAATCTTCTTTGTAGCACTTTCCAAAAGTGTTAATTTCCCACTCGATATTATTTAACAAAAATTCAAGTTGCTGCACAAAGGAAAGTCCGTGAGCCTCAGGATAATATTTTTTAGACCACTGACAAAGACCATAATAATTTCCACTTGAGCTATAAATAGTTGGGTTAAGGGCTAAAGAGCCGCCAGAAGTTTCTATCATCATATTTCCGATAATAGCACAAGTAACTTCCTGGCTAAAACCTTTTTGTCTAAGATACTCCCAGACTTTTGTCGCATAATAATATTCTTCTTCCCACTGCTGGATTTTATCAGAATAATCTTCTTCTTGTTCTATAATATATTGATAAGGCTCTGGCTGAACCAGAATAGCAATAGGTGCCGCAGTATTTCCAATATAAATTTCTGCAGCGGCTTCTTCAGCACAACTCAAAATAAACAAACACAACAACACAAATATAATAATTAAAAATAACTTAATAAATAAATTAGGATATCTTTTTATCATAAATTTATTACCTCACTTTTAAATATTATACAATAAAAATGTAACAAATTCATAATAAAAGAGCGCAGCAATTTCTACCACGCTCAATCATACACAATTACTTAAAGTCTTCCCACTTAATCTTTACGATAACCCGCTTACCACAACGATCTCGCATTTCAATCTTAGGACGACCGACAAGGCCTTCCATCTTTGCGGTACCCATAGTAGAGTCAGGATGACCCTTTACAAAGTCAACACCTTCCTGAATAGTGCCCTCGAAAATAATAGGTACAATATCAATGCCAAATGCCTTAGCGATATCCTCTACCGACTCTCTGGGCTGGTAATTACCGGCAATAAGAACGTCAAACATAATAAAGCTTACGTCGTCTCTGTAATCACCGCCATTCTGAATCTTGGGACCGTAGCCCTCGCCGAAAAGAATTACTGGCGTCTCACCAAACTTCTCCTCAAAAATCTGCTCAGCCTCATTTGTCTTAAAAGTAGCCATAAGGTAATTAAGAAGATGTGTAGGAATCTGAGCTCTTTCTGTTCTACCGTTAAAAGTCACAGTATGTCCGTCCCAGCAAACGGAAATATTTGTTCCGTCAATCTTCTCAGTGAATGTCCATACATTATCCTTAAGAAACTCTACCGTCGGGTTTCTAAACTCGCCCTCAAGAAGCTTCTTAGTTCCTTCCATATCTCTCTTGTAGAGAGTGTCAATCTTATTGTATTCAATCATCTTTTATTCTCCTTTATTATTTTAATCTCCCCAAACATCGTAGCACTCATATTTACCATTTTCGTCATATCCATTATGATTCATACAACAAAATACTTTAATGCCTGCTGCCCAACATCTAAACTGCAGTTCATTAAGATTTAGGCTATCAAATTTATGAGTATATGCCATAT
>JAEIGA010000697.1_pt1 | contig 49898 bp, 49 predicted proteins | sample 9270691 | NCBI WGS metagenome assembly JAEIGA01 (sample SAMN17057246, study PRJNA624740) | gut metagenome | biome: biome; isolation source: fecal sample | host: Bos grunniens | place: China: Xizang | collected 2019 | reverse complement strand
TTATTCCTCCACCTTTACGCCCATAGAACGGCACTGACCCGCAACAATATTCATTGCAGATTCAATGGCGGAGCAATTCAAGTCTGGCATTTTTGCTTCGGCAATTTCTTTCAACTGGGCCTGAGAAATTGTACCAACAAAATCACGACCCGGTTTATGAGAACCGATTTTCAACTTTAATGCCTTTTTAATGTAGTATGATACAGGTGGCAATTTCATAATAAATTCGAAACTGCGATCTGTGTAAACAGTGATAATACATGGAATTGGCATTCCAGGTTCTTTATCAGATGTTCTATCATTAAACTGTTTGCAGAATTCTGCGATATTTACACCAGCAGCACCCAACGCAGGACCAATTGGTGGCGCAGGATTTGCTTGTTTAGCCGGCACAACTAATTTTACCAGGCTTTTTACTTCTTTTTTTGCCATTTTTCACTCCGTTTTTATGATGCACCATTGCATCTGATGTGCTGTGGTACGATATGGCGTATCTACCACAGTTCGTGCGCCGCCCGTCGCCGGACAACACACTTAAACCCGTTCGACCTGTTCAAAATCCAGTTCCATGCTGGTTTCACGGCCAAACACCAGAACTGTAACAGTCATTTTTTGCTTTACATTATCCACTTCGGACGCAACACCATTAAAGCCCGCAAATGGACCATCAATAACATGCACTTCTTGGCCAACCTCGTAAACAACATCATCCGTGACAACAGAACCTTCTTCAACCTGTTTTAACAGACGACGCGCTTCTTCTTCACTGACCGCAATTGGTTTTTGACGCGCACCCAAGAACATAACAACCTGGGGCACCTGTTTTACCAAGGTAAACGTTTCATTATTCATAACCATTTGAACGACGATATAACCTGGGAAAAATTTCTTTTCTGTCTTTACACGCTTGCCCGCCTTGATTTCTGTGACTTCACGTGTTGGAACCAAAATTTCACCAAACAAGGCATTCAGACGACGCTTGTCAATCTGTTCACGCAAACCACGTGCAACCTTGTCTTCGCAGCCAGTATGAACATTAACAACAAACCATTGCATTTTTTCTTCCATTTACGCTTCCTTTGTCCGTTTTTTAGAAAACCCAACCAACAATTGCGTTCAAAACACTGTCCACCACAAAGAAAAACAGTGCTGCAAGCCCAGAAAACACCAGAATCATAATTGTTGCACGAATAACACTATCGCGTGAAGGCCACACAATCTTGAACCATTCACGACGAACAGACTTGATAAAATCCAGCATTTTCTTCATAAAAATCGTCCACTTTTTTAAGTAATTACCTGTGGCTATATCTTGGCAGGGGCAGAAGGAATCGAACCCTCATCCGCGGTTTTGGAGACCGATATTCTACCGTTGAACTATGCCCCTAAAATCAGTATTTACACCCGCTTTTTGCACCGCATGCCAATACATAGTCTGCGATAGAGTAGCACACCAATACAAAAAATCAAGCGGAAATATTATAATATTTTTTAACCTTGTGCGCAAGCACATTTTCACAAACATTTCACAACATCATATTGACGACGGTTGCTTTTTTGCTTGCATAAGGTACGCATTTTTTTCTACAATCATTTCATTAAAGGGGGAGAATACTGTGCAAAACCGTGTAGAACCGCCAGTTTTAATATCACGATTGATGGTCTTTGTGTTGGCAACGGCATCTGTTGTGCTGACCGTATTGATGATGACATTGTCAAAAATGTTTCCATTGAACCGTCCACAGATATTCTTTTTGCAAACAACGATTCGTGATAACCAGGATGTCAAACTGGTAGAAATGCCGCCAGAAAGCACTAATTTGGATTTATACAAACAAAACTTCGTTCGCGAATATGTCAGATATCGCAACGAAATCTTTACCGACAATGCCGCAATGCAACAAAAATGGAACAGCAAAAATAGTCCTATGCGACTGATGTCTGCAGATGATGTATATGCAGACTTTGCCCAGACCGCAATGTTTGCCGGAATTATGGGCGAATTGCCAGGATTTGAATATAATTGTCCTGTGATTTTTGACGGCGCGCCGTTGCCGTTGCCATTGGACATTCGCAATCCAATTTTATCAAAAGATGTATATCAGGTAAAAATTCGTTATTTTTGTTCAGATAATACTGGACGAAGTACGCCAAAAGATTATACAATCAAGGTAAGATTAGTAGCAGACGAAGGCACACAGATTAAGTGGGCAGACCGTATCGAAAACCCGTTGGGCATGCGTGTTGCTGAATACAATGTCTCTGAAGGTGACGGCGACCCACTAAATACAGGATTTCTGGAAACAGAATGACAAATAAAAAAATGGAAGGTTAGGTATGACAGTGACGAAGTTTTTTGGTTTGAATATATCTATGTTTTGCTTGATGGCGACGATGGCGATGCCGGCAATCGCAACAGATTATGGAATTCAGTCGGCGTGGGACAACCCATCCGCAAACATGGCAATGGGCAGCAGCAAGCCAGGATACGCACAACTGTCGTGGGCGCCGGGTTCTGTATTGCCAATCAAGTTGCGCAATGGAATGGTGACAATGTTAACATTGCCAAACGGTGAACAAATCACAGATGCGTTTCTTGGAAATAGCGGACTGTTCGATATTGATGTGACCCAAGGTGAACGAACAATGTTTATTTCCCCCAAGGCTTCTATCCAGGGCGGCGATACAAATATGATTGTGACCGGCCAATCGGGTAATAAGTATATCTTTTATCTGCGTGCCGAACCAGCAAATTCCAGCGAGATTACATATTCCCAGGTTGATGTGACATTAGATGGAAATGGTACATTGCCAAATGTTGGTGCCGTCGCACCATCGGGGGGGGCAAAATCTATATTTACCGCAAAACCATCAACAACATCTAGCACCGTTGGTGTTGACGGCGAAGATTATGGATGGATTAAATCTATGAAGATTGACCCATCGGAGTTTCGTTTCGACTTGGACATCTTTGTTCCAAATCCAGATGATTATGTTATCGCACCAGAACGTGTATGGCGCGACCGCATATTCACATATATCGACTTTGGCGACAAGGTTATTTCAATGACACAACGCCCAGTTGTATCACTGTTGGTCGAAGGCGGAGAATCCCCAGTAGGCTTCCGCACAGACGGTGAAGACGGTCGCCTGTTAATTGTCGAAGCAGTTGGCGACATGGTTCTGCGTAGTGGACAAAGAATTGTTTGTATTAAAAAGCGCGAAAAACCATTCTTGATTGCAGATACGGCGTCGGTTATGGCATTAGCCGAAGCAAATGTTGCACAAAGCATGCTGTCTGGACAATCATTGAACAATATCGCATATACTGCCGATATGGCCGCAATGAGTATGGGTACCGGTTATACAGGCACACCAACATTTGTTGGAAATGCCGCCATGACAAATCCATCAACAGGCGCAGGTTATTATATGCCGGCCGGATTTACAGCACCACAGATGATGCCTGCGGCACAGGTATCTGCATCGGGCAGCGTTGTAAACATGCTACCACAGCAACGCAATACTGCGGGCGCATATCTGCCACAAACTAATATTCCGCTGATTTCCAGCAATCAATCTGGTGTTGCAATCGAATTAAGATCAGATACAAATGTCAAGGCATTGGAAGATTACTGGACAGAGCTGTTGGCAAAGTTTAGTGGCGACGAAGGCCAAGGATTGTTGGCACCATATAAAAACGATGTATTTTTCGCAGTTGATGCCCAAGGCGTTGGTGAATTAGGTTCTGAATCAACCAGTGCACGCATGTATCGTCTGCGTATTGGACCATTGGCAGATATCGATACTGCACAAACACTTTGCGATAAATTGTTAAGATTTAGTGGCAACAGCTGTACAGTGGTTCGTATGCAATAATATGTCAGCAATATATTTGGGTTCAAAAATATGAATAAATTAAAACAACAATTTGCAGACTTACGCAAGAATACACCGAAACAGGTGCAATGGTTGTTGATGGCGGCCGCTTTTGTGTTGGTGTTAATATTGCTTATATTGCTGATTGGGAACAATGATAAAAAAAACATTGACGAAGCACCCAAGGCACCAGAATTGAAAGTTGTGCCAAGTGGCCCGATTGATTGGCGCGAAACAATTATCGGAAACACACGCAGTGAAAAAATAGAAGTAAGAGCAAGTGCGCCTGTGCAAATCGTGGCTATTAGCCTGGACAAGGAAATAGATGGGCTGAAAGCAAATTCTGCGTGCGTAAAGATGGGACAAATAGGCGGCAAATTGTCATGCAAAATTGATTTGACATTTGCCCCCAGCAAGGTTTTACCACTTGCAGAAACGAAACTGACAATCGTTTGGCGCAACGCAGAAGATGCAGAAGCACCAGAAAAGAAAACAGAAATCATTATCCAAACAGATGCATATCAGTCAGAAATTGAAGCCGTCACAGAACCAGAAGTGATTGAAGAAATCGAAGAAGAACCAGAATATATCGAAGAAGAACCAGAATATGTTGAAGAGGAGCCAACACCCATACAACAAGAAATCATTCGTGAAGTCGAAAAGATTGCACCACCAATCGATATTGAAGAAGAGGAAGAATACACACCAGCGCCAGAGGCATGTTCGGACTTTGCGTTTCCAGGCTATAATTCTTTGGGACGTCAAATTGGATGGATAAAGCCAAGTCGTGGCGCGTATTATTTCCATCCTTTTTCAGACACAGAATGCAATGACCCAACAGGTGTATATAACCCTGACAATGGCATAATCACAGAAATTGATGACCCGGGTAAACGCATTGGTACAGACGCAGAACATATCGGATATGCCGCATTTAATAATGGCGCCCTGCCCCAGTTGTCAAATGCACCGGCGATTAAACCAGAATATCGTGCCCAACAGTTGGACGAACCAGTGGATAGCGAAGGTGCATCACGTTTAAGTGGCGGCTTTTCAAATGAAATAAGAAAGAAAGAAGAACCCAAAGGAAAATATCTGGGGTCTGGGTCATCTGTATTGCCCAGCATGCCATACGACAGGCAATTCATTTTGCGTCAGTATAAACCAATACCCGCAACAATCGTTTCGGATGTTCGTGCCGACCCAAAAACATTGGCAGAAAGTTTCTTGCCAGTACGTGCAACCGTTGATAGAAATGTCTATTCAGATTCTGGACGAAATGTAATTATTCCGGCCGGAACATTGATGTTGGGTTATGTGACAGGTGACTTACCGGGCCCATATGCATCAATCGGACGCATGAATATTAAATGGTATCAATTTATATTACCAAATGGTATGGAATATAATTTTTCCGCCGGTCAACAACCTGAATCAGGCGATTCACAAGGCAAGGTTGGTATCCCAGGACGCGGCACCACAGATTACCTGGAACAATTCTTTATGCCAATGTTAACCGCAATGGTACCGGCGACCATTAACCTGATTGCACCAGTTAGTGATGCGTTTGTTAATCAGATTGATCTGGACAATAATACCGTTGTACAAAGTGGTACAATGCGTTCATCAGAAATGGCAAAAAATGAAATTATTACCGCATGGAATTCTGTGGCGCAAAAGTTAATGATTGATATGTTGGACAGTTCGGTTCCACCATTTACAATCCCGGCCGGCACACGCATAACCGTATATTCACCAGAAGACCTGGTAGCATCCTGTGGTGACGGTACAGACGGCAAAAAATGTTCGTTGGGATACGACGACGATCCAAAGCGCATGGTTGTAGAACATGACTTTAACCCGCCAGATTATGAATCCCCAGAATGGGTTGGTCAGGCACGGTCCTTTAATGCAATGAAATATTGTGACTGCGAGGGTGACTCATGCACAGTAATAGATAATTGTAAAGGCCAAGGATGCGATGGCTATTCATATCAGACATTGCTGTTCTGGTGCCAATCAAAGAACTACAAATCCAAGACAGAAGTTAAGCAACAGAAATATCATGAAAGTGAAAAGCAGAAATATCAGGACACATACGGTGACGAATCATCCGAGGCATACGAACAGATGATTGGCATCGAACGCGACGAAGATGGATATGTGGTAAATCCATTTGAATCAAAACCAAAAGCACAGGCACCAGCCGAAACACCACTGACCTGTTTGGATGGCAGTTTGCCAGACGCAAATGGATGCTGTGCAGGTGAAATATACACAGATATGGGCGAACAAGGGTTTAACTGTTGTCCGCAAGGTGGCGGTGACTGTTTCCCACCAATAATGTAAAGAACCCGCCAATGGCGGGATTTTTTTATGACAAGTAAATACAACAAACAATAAAAGATAATAATATGTACATTTTGATTTTTTTCGCACGCATTGGCGTGCTCTTTTTTTATTACATAGACGATATATAAACAGAATTTTTCATAAAAAACCGATTCGCAGACAAAAATCAAAAATCGCAGACCGATTCAGTTTTTCGATTCGAATTTCAACCGTCGGTTGTAAAGTTTTACAGGAATCTTTTCTTGGTCTATATATCGTTATGTATGAACACTAAACCAAAGGAGAAAGAAAAAATGACACATGCAATGGCATTAGTTGCCGCTGAAAAATTTCAATCATCAGAACAATTGTGGTTCTGGTTTTTATATTCAAAATCTGTACGAAATAACTTTTCAAGAATACATACTGTGCAGACACGCAGACCATGTGAGATGCTGGATGTGGAAACACTTATCACACGATTATATCTGTGCGGGAAATTAACAGATGAACAGTTAATGGTTATGAAAAAATTTGGCGATAAAAGACGCGCACCACACCAACATATATGGTCGGAAAATCGTGCCGCAGAACAATGGCGCACCGCAATGGATGTTATATATATCGCCGCACATGAACGTGGATGGATTGAATAAATATAATCCCGGTGCAGAAACAATTCTGGACCGGGTACAAACAAAAAAAGGAATGTGAAAATGATGATTGTCGCCTTTGCTCCAAAATCGTCGAAAGTTATGGCAAATTTATTATGCAAAGATATAAAACATGTTGCCCCCATCGAAATCCTTGATGATTACATGGTTATGTATCAATTTGTTAAATGCGGACATGTGGAAAACATCAGACTAAAAATGCGTGACATAAATATTTTAAGGCAACATGGGTGGAAGTTTATCTATATGCCAATAAATCTGCCATATGGCTTCAAACCACAACACACCATAACATGTGTTCAGATGACCAAGCAAGCAATTGGATTAAAAAAGTGGCACATACAAACCCCAGGTGCACTGTACAGATTCTTGCAATAAAAAATCCCCAATACGGGGATTTTTTATTTGTTTTGATGCTTTATTATTTCCATCTGAATAATGCCAAACACATTCGATATCGTCCAGTACAATACCAATCCTGCCGGCATCCATGCAAACATGATTGTAAATAATACCGGCATCCACAACATCATCTTTTGTGTCTGGGCAACCATGTCATTGCCAGATTTATTCTTGGTTGCAGATGACTGCAAACGCTGCTGCAGGAACATTGTGACACCCATCAATATCGGCAAGATAAAATATGGGTCCATGGCAGACAAATCGTGTATCCATAAAAAGTGAGCATTGCGCATCTGGACAGATACCAATAGTGCCTTGTACAACGCAAAGAAAATTGGAATCTGAATCAACATTGGCAAGCAACCTGCCATTGGTGATGTTTTATGTGTCTGATACAATTTCATCATTTCCATCTGCAGACGCATTTTATCGTTGGCGTATAATTTCTGGATGCGCTGCATTTCTGGTTGCATCTTTTGCATGATTGCCATGTTTACATACGACTTGCGTGTCAAAGGCCACATCAACAATCGCAGCAATATTGTCATGATGATAATCGCAACACCATAATTCATAACAACATGATGAATGCTATTTAACACCCACAACATTGGTCGTGCCAAAAACCAAAACCAACCGTAATCAATACTGGCCCCGATGCCCGCAATCTTGGATTCGGTGGCATCAAGAACGGTCTGGTCACGTGGGCCGGCAAAAATATTTGTTGTGATTGTTTCAGATGCCCCAGGCGCAAGCGATATCGCCGCAGCAGCAGTATCTGTACCATAAATATCACCAGACTTTTTTATACGAATTGTTTGGTCGGGCGCATCAATCGATACAACTGTTTCCCAATATTGATCCGCGAAGCCAGCGAAACCATTCGTTGTAGAATATGCGTATGACTTCTTGTTTAATTTATTCCATGCAATGTTTTCAATATCAGAATTTACATATGCAATTGCACCGCTGGATACACTGCTGCTGGATTTCATGTCATTGTTGCGCATAATGCGTGCGTATGGCGCAAACGATACATCATGTGATGATTTATTTGCAATTGTATCACGCACAGTAATTACATAGCCATCCGTTGTAATGTTGCGTGCAAATACAACACCGTCTGAATTTTTCCATGTGCATGTATCCCCAGAACAATTCCATACGGTTGCAGGGGTCGGTGCCGCCGCACCCATCGACATTAAACCAACTTCGATAAAATTATTTTCACCACCCAACAAAACCACAGATTCTTGGGAATCTGCAGATACAGGGAAATTATTTAACACAACATCAGAAATACGCAACCCTTGGACAGATGCGTTTATCAATTCTGAATTGATTTCTGAGACAGGTACCGCAGATAAATCTTCTATAACAGCTGCGTCAGAAACTGATTCCACCTGATTTTTTGGCCCCATAAATAATCCCAACAGCCACCACGCCGCCAAGAACATCATCATCCACCATAAAAAACCAGAAAACGGCGAACGACGGGCCGTTGCATTTCTGTTCGCATTCCACATGTTAAACCCAGAATTATTATCCATATACTGAACCATGATTATTTACCACCCTTTACTTTGTTCAAACATTTACGACGGGCAATATACCAATTTATTAGATACAGCCCAACACCAACAACAATACATATATCCGCAACATTAAATGACGGCCAATGATATCCACCAATATGAAAGTCCAGGAAATCAATCACCGCACCAAAACGAATACGATCAATCAAATTTCCCAATGCACCACCGGCAATCAATGCCAATGGAATTCGTTCATAGGACGATGCACGAACAAACAGATAACGCAAAATAAAGCCAATAATAAAGCCTGTTGCAACTATCATTATAAACGGTGCAGATTCACCCAACGCACGAAACATTGAAAAAGAAGCACCGTGATTCCATGTAAACACAATATTAAAGAAATCACACACATACGCCATCAAATATGACACAGGTACAATTTCCAATGCATTTCCATGCAACGGAATGCCACCAGTTATCAGATACAACAATATATCTTTGCTGATTTGATCCAAAATAATCACACCAAAAATTATTGATAATATTGACAATATCTTTTTCATAATCGTCTTTCCCTTTGGTTAGGTTGAAATATACCAATATACAAAATCAAAAGCAAATAAAATGTCCCATGTGTGGGACACTTTGATTATGAATAAATTCCAAACTTTAGTCACGCTTGTCAGAAATCACCGTCGACAATGCAGCATAGTTATTATCACGCATATCGCACAACAGATTTTCAATCTGGCGTTCAGGGACACCTATGTCCTCTAATACCGTATAACCCAAGAAGAATGATGATTCAATTGTTTCAGGCAATGCAGTTGCAACACCATCACGAACAAACATCTGGGAATCTGCCAGGTTGCGTGCACGAGCAAAAATCTTTACACGAGGCGCAATGGATTTTATGGTTAAAATCGCACTGCGTGCCGTTGTGGCATTATCCAGCGCAACAACAACCGCACGGGTTGTGCGTGGCTTTAACCCAAAGTCAACCAGCACATCACGATTTGTTGCATCCCCATAGACCACATTAAAGCCCATTTCACGCCCCATCATAACCGCACTAACATCCAAGTCAATGGCAACATACGGTATGGATTTTGCGTCCAACATTTGACATACAATTTGTCCGACACGACCAAAACCACATACAATTACACTGGGTTTAATATTTTTATCAGCATCTTCCAGGGTTCGTGGATAGCGTTGGGGAAATAATTTTCCTTTGCGTTGAAGATAATCATGCAACAATAATAACAGCGGGGTTATCATTATCGACAAGATTATTATCGCAGTTAAAATTTCTTCGTGACCAGAAGGTATCGCCGTAATACCGCTTTGTTTCATTGTTTGCAGCATCAGCAATGCAAATTCCCCACCCTGGGACAGCAATAATGCAATCATCAAGGATTCTGACAACGATACGCCACGCACACGAGCAACAATATATATCGCAGCAAACTTTAATGCCATAAAACCAATCAAACCAAACAAAACCAAATACCACGAATTGCCCAACAATGGCAGATTTAATCCCATCCCCAGCGATATAAAGAAAAATGCCAAAAATAAGGTCGCATACGGTGAAATCTCGGCAGTTATTTGATGACGATAGACAGTTTCACTCATCAACATACCGGCCAGAAAAGCCCCCAATCCCGCCGGCAATCCCATCAAATCCATCAATACTGCCCAAATAACAATATTCAGCATAACAGCCAGCAAAAATGCTTCTTTGGATTTTAATTTGCCAACACGGTGCAGAATTGGCGTCATGATAAATCGACCAATCACAATAACAGACAATATCAATGCAGCTGATATAACAACAACATCAATCGCACTGGCCCCCAAGTTAAATGTTTTTCCAGCAAACGCAGGCAACATTGCCAACAAAGGAATTGATAATAAATCTTGGAATAATAATATGGAAAATGCCTGACGGCCCATATTTGTGTTTAACTGATTCCGGTCGGTCAATAATTGCAAATCTGCGGTTGTACTAGACATCGCAAGCAACAATGCAACCATGATACACCCCATAATGGACCATGGCGTCAAGCCAAACAGTATCGGAAACAGTACCACCGCAACCATCAAAACCTGGGTGGCCCCAAAACCGAATATCGTATGGCGCATGCGCCACAGACGACGCATATTAATTTCCAACCCCATATTAAACCATAAAAACATTATACCCAAATCACCCAATATCGTCCAGGATTCAGACAATTCAAACAAATTTAATACATAGGGACCACTTAAAATTCCGGCCAATAAAAATGCCACCAACGCACCAATGCGGGCCATACGAAACACATAGACCAAAACAAATATAATTGCAAAAAACAATAATAACGATAGTGACATTCTCTTTCCTTGCCCCCCCGTACACTACAAGATAACTATAACAAATTTTCAGCCAGTAATGCAAATGTTTCAGGTGATAAATTTTCGGCACGTTCTGTACCAGTCAAACCATATCGTTCCCATTCAACATTTGGCATAATTGCACGTATCATCTTGCGACGCTGACCAAACAATTTGGCAGTTATTTTTTCAATCTTTGATAAATCTTGAATGTGTGAAATCTTGTCAGAATTTGGAATTATTTGAACAACCGCAGATTGAACACGTGGACGAGGAACAAATGCAGTATTTGGCACATCAAATAAAATTTTCGCATCAGATATTAAAGATGCCAATACCGCCAGACGACCATAATGTTCGTCCCCAGGATGCGATGTGATACGCAATGCAACCTCGCGTTGGAACATCAGCGTTAAGGATTTAATCTTTTCGCCGTGGGCAATTTTTTGCAACCATCCAATCAATAATTCTGTGCCGACATTATATGGCAAATTTGCACAGATTGCATATTCTTGGAATCCAAGTTTAGAAAAATCTACACGCAATGCATCGTCAAATACAACTGTCAAACGACCATCTGATGCATCGACAATCTGGGACAAAATAGGTTCAGTTGTTTTATCTTTTTCAATCGCAACAACCCGTGGCGCACCAGCCAACAATAATGCCCGGGTCAGACCTGCAGGCCCTGGTCCAACTTCGACCACGGGAATATTTGTAATATCTGGAACGCTGCGTGCGATACGCCCCGTCAAATTCAAATCAAACAAAAAATTCTGACCGAATTGTTTCTTGGGTTCCAGACCACATTCGCGCATCATCGTCGATACAGGTGGCAAAGAAGATATTTTATCTGTCATAATGATTTACGCCCCCCAAACGCCAATGTTAATGTACCATCATCCAAATAATCTAAATCACCACCCAATGGCACGCCAGATGCCAATTCTGAAAACACCAAAGAATTTGCATCAGATGTGACGGACACAATGCTGGACATAATGTAATGCTGGGTCGTTTTGCCTTCGACCGTGTTTGGCAACGCAAATATAATTTCAGAAATTTTTTCATCAGCAATTCTGGCGGGCAGGTTTGCAATATTTAGATCTTGGGGTAAAACACCAGACGCCCCAGACAACAACCCACCAATAATATGATAACGGCCATGAAATACAGACGACTTTTCCAAAGTCCAAACATCTGCCAGGTCACGAACGATGCACAATTGACCATTCGCACGAGATGCGTCACGACAAAATTCACATGCATCCGCCCCCGCATCAGTCAAGACACCACAATTTGGACATGGTGCAATATTTTCAGCCGCATCAATCAAAGCCGTCGCCAAGGCATTTGCACGCCCCGTTTTATCTTGCAATAACGCCAGCGCAATCCTTTGGCCACCACGCCCCCCAACACGGGGCAGTTTTGCAAATAATTTTATCAACTTTTCAATTTTTGGATTCATGGTGTTTACACAATACTAATGAAAAACATAACTGTCAATGCTGTTTGCAGATGCGTTTGATTTTAATTGTCCCGCCGCAGAATCAGATAAACCATACACACGCACACGGTATAAACCATTACCTGACGGTTCAACAATGGCGTCCACCCCCAATTTATTCTTAACATTTGCAACCTGGGTTTTGGCCGCATTTTCGGATGAAAACGCACCAAATTGAACACCCGCCCCACCCTTGGTCGCCATTGGCGTTGGTGCACTATATTTCGACTCAGACGGTGCCGCCGCAGTTGTTGCGGTATTATATGCCGCCGCAAATGTTATTGGTGTTTGCGACTGGTCAGACGGTTGTTTTGGCATACCGGTCGTCACAGGTGGTACATAGGTTTGCTTGGTAATTGGGGCAGCATTACTGGCCAACATTGAAAAACCACGATTTAACATTTGCGCTGCAATATTGGCACGAACATCCTTGTTTTCTGCACCAAGAACCACAGACATTAAGTGACGGCTATCACGATGTGCCGTTGCAACCAATGAATATTTTGATTTCTTGGTATAGCCAGTCTTCATCCCGTCACAACCATTAAACGATGTTAACAAACGATTGCCGTTGTTATATGTTTTTCCATTATATTCCCACGACTTGATACCAAAAAAGTGCCAATATTGTGGAAAGTGTTTATACACCGCCATAGACAACAACGCAATATCACGAGCCGTTGATAAATGATCGTCGTTTGGCAACCCAGATGAATTTTCAAAATTTGTATTAGCCAGACCAATTTCACGGGCAACACGGGTCATCAAGTCGGCAAAAGATTCTTCTTGGCCGCCTTTTAGATTTTCCGCCAAAACACGGGCGACATCGTTGGCACTGAATACCGCCACAGCCTTTATCGCATCTTCGACACGGATTTTAGAACCAGCCGCCAAACCCAGTTTTACAGGTTCGGCATTTGCGGCAGATTGCGACACAATCAAATAATCATCCAACGCCAACCGCCCATGTTCCAATGCATCAAATGTCAGATACAAGGTCATGATTTTTGTTAAACTGGCCGGGTAGTTTAATTCATTTGCATTTTCTTGGTATAAAACACGGCCAGTATCCATATCCGCAACCAATGCCGCACGATACTGGGCCGCATGCAGTTGTAGTGCCATTAACATTATAAGAAAAAAGACGAACATTCTTCTCATAAATGTTATGTTAATAAAAATTTGATATTAAGGTCAACACATAAAAAAATCCCCCAACCGGGGGATTGTAATTTAATCCAATGTACGAAGACTAATTTTATCTTCATCCACAATAACTAATTTACCAACACTGATATGGAACTGACGTGCGGCATTAAACGCATCACGCATACCAAACAATTCTGGACTGTAAATCGGGAAAACGCCACGAGCCAAACACAACTGATTCGCAATCATAGAATCATTACATACTGCAATCACAGGAATATCTGGTTTGCGACACGAAATTTCTGTTGTGGCAATTGTATCACGTGCAAACACAACAATCGCAGACGCACGATTCAAATATGCCATAGACGCAACAGAACGCGACCAGTCGTTTTCTGGAATATTTTCGACACGCGACCAATCGTATGGATTGGCAATCGTATCTGCGTCTGCATACGCCAAAATGTTATACATTGTTTCAATAACATTCACAGGATTAATCCCAATTGTCGTTTCTTCGGATGTCATGGTTGAATCTGCACGCAAATATGCAGCATTGGCCACGTCGGTAATTTCTGCACGAGTTGGAAATTCACTGTTCACCATCGACCCCAACATTTGTGTTGCGACAATTACAGGTTTATTCATTTTACGACATTCTCGAATAATATGACGGGAAATCGCAGGCACTTCTGCATAAGGAACTTCGACCGCCAAATCACCACGTGCAATCATAATACCATCGGCAACAGATGCAATCTCGGTTATGCGTTCAACCGCATTTGGACGTTCAATTTTGGCAATGATTTTTATTGGCGCAGATGTGCGGGCGGTTATAAAATCACGAACTTCGGCAACATCTTCAGGTTTTTGAACGAAAGATATCGCAACCCAATCTGGATTCTTGGTAATCGCATATTCCAAATCGGCACGGTCTTTCTTGGTTAATACAGAGGTAGAAATTTCGGTATCTGGCAAATTAAACCCACGACGCGACCAGATTTCATTACCACGAATAACCGTTGTTTCCACGGATGTCGGACAAGCAGATGTCACCTGCATTTCAATTTTACCGTCATTTAACAAAACACGATCGCCAACCTTTAGTGACGCCAAGACTTCAGCGTCTGGCAATTGAACACGGGTTTCATCGCCCGGGGCATCAGATGCATCAAAAGTGAACTTTTGACCGATTGTTAATGGATATTTGCCTTCGGTCTTGAAATTTCCAATACGATGTTTTGGTCCCTGTAAGTCAATCAGGATCGCCACAGGCTTATTTAATTCTTGGGAAATCTGACGAATCATATCAATCTTGTGTCCTTGGATATCGCCAGTATCATGACTAAAATTCAAGCGACACATATTAACACCCGCAGAAATCATGCGTTTCAGGGTTTCGTAATCTTCGCAATTTGGACCGATTGATGCAGTAATTTTTGTAAACTTATTCATATTTTGCTTCCCATATTTGTTTTTGTTTTTCTTGATTTTTGCGTTTAATGATATATCATAAACTTAGTAAATAAACAAGGGGAAAACAGAAATGAAACAAGCAAATCATGGCGCAATTGATAATCAACAGTTAATCAGCATAATCGAACGCATTGAAAAACTGAATGAAGATACTGCTGCAATTGCTGCAGACATCAAAGAGATTTACAGTGAAGCAAAGTCTGCTGGCTTTGATCCAAAATACATTCGTCAGATGATAAGATTGCGCAAGTTGGACCCAGACGAACTAGACGAAGCAGACGAATTAACACAAATGTATCGCAGCGCACTGGGACTATAATGAAGGGTTTTACACGGACAATCGAAGATTTTAACTGTGCCCATTGTGGTACAGTTGTCCGTGGTAATGGATACACTAATCATTGTCCAAGATGCCTGTGGTCACGTCATGTTGACAATAACCCAGGTGACCGTGCCGCAACATGTGGTGGAATGATGATTCCAATATCCATAGAATCTGATGGCGACAGGTTTGTCATCACCCATAAATGCGAGATATGTGGAAAAACAAAAAGACAAAGAACATCTGATGATGATAACATAGATGCCATCATAGAAATTTCCAAGAACACAAACTTTATTTTTGGTGGATAGCATGGATGAAAAAAAACAAAGAATTTTTACACGCATTAGCAACAAACAAACAGTAAAATTGTATGACGATGCAGACACTTCCCCAATGCCAACACAACAAATTATCGAATACAATGCCAGCTATGATAACACAGGGCTAGTTTTGCCAAAGCCGTCTAAAACATCTAATATCACTAACAAGGGAAAAAACAACAAGGCTGTATATGTTACAGCAGACGGAACAAAGCATTTGTTAAAAAAAATTCCTAAAGGACGAATATTATTTAATGGAAACAATAACTATGTTGAAATTCATGAACCTTTTGATGATACACAACTGGACATCAGGGTCACTCATAATGTAAAAATTAAAATTATGGGCAGCAAACGCAAACGAAATATTACAATTTTGAAACTTAGTTCACCCGACAAACCAAACAACAAAAACAATGTTGTTATTGGAGAAAACTTATCATGTCCGTACGGGCTGAAAATTAACCTTGCACGCGGTAACGGCGATGTAATTATTGGGGACAACTGTATGTTTTCAACAGATTTGCTGATACGCACGGGGGACGGACATTCAATATTTGACACAGAGACAGGAAAACTAATCAATCCAAATAAAAGCATATTTATCGGCAATAATGTTTGGTGTGGGGTTTATGTAAGAATATTTAAGGGCGCAAAAATTTCGGACAATTCTATTGTTGGCGCATGCAGCGTTGTGACAAAAGAATTTAATGAAACAAACATTATAGTTGCTGGGAACCCTGCACAAATTGTACGAAGAAATATAAAATGGGACAGAAACCCACCAATTGTTTTTGAAGATGATGAATAAATAAAATCCCCAATTTGGGGATTTTTTTATTTGCGCAACCGTAGACGCCAATGACGCGCATGTTCAATCAAAAAGAATAACGCAGGCGTAAATGTGAATGTAAACACAAGACTTGCAAACATCCCACCAATCATAACCGCACCCATGGCGACCTTCATGCCGTCAATTGACCACAATTGCGGTACCATACCAGACATAACAGCAATAGATGTCATTAACACCATATCACGTTTATCATTCAATTCTTTCCACAATGCATCATACATATCTTCACCATGATTTACACGATTTATCGTTGGTTCCAACACCAAAATATTATTATTAACCACCAACCCCACCAACATAACAAACGCCAACATCGCACCAATATTTAATGTTGCACCAGACAAGAACATCAAAACAAACACGCCGGTAAAACTGGTTAGAATGGATGTCGCAATTGTAAATGGATGCGCCAATGAATTTAAAATTGCCGCCAACAACATAAACGTCAGGATTGTCGCCAACAAAAATGCCTTGCCGATTTCTGCAGCAGCTTCGGCCTGGTACTCAGATGAACCACCAAATGTGGCATAATAACCATATTCCCAATCCATTGCATCTAATTCTGATTGGATTTTGGACTGTACCGGTCCCATTGTTGATTTACCAATATTAATATCGATTTCTGTTAAACGATTTTTACTTTCACGGCGAATATCAGGGGTTGCTGGGGACATTTTCACCGTTCCCAAAGACGACAATGCAACCATACCTTTTTGCGAATTTACATATACATTATCGAACAAAGACGCATTTTTATACGGCTTGGCAAATTCCAAAACAATTGGATATTCTTCGCCATTTTCTTTGTACTTGTAGTCGTCATTACCATACAAGGCCGTACGCAATGTTGTACCTGCATACGCATTTTGCACACCCCAAAAATTCATCTTATCTTGATCTGGAATAAACTGAGTTTCCATTGCAGGCAACTGTTGTGCACGAACCGCCGATTGAACTTCGGGAATTTTATTTACAATATCAATAATATGGGCCGCATAGGCTTCACGTTTTGCATCATCTGGGCCAAACACATTCAGAACCAAATCAGATGTTGTGGCAGCAGAATGCGCTTCGCCTGCACGGATTTGAATTTCTGCATCGGCAACTTCTGAAATTACAGGCAACATTTTCTGCGCCAATATCTTGTCAGATAATTTGCGTTCGGAAACATCAACTAATTCTATTTTTATTGTGATGTTTTGCAGACCACGTTCACCGATTTTTGTGGTTAAAGATTTTACTTCGGGAAACTGTTCCAATTTGTCTTCAATCTGGTCCGCAATCGATTCAGACTTTTCAAATGTCGAACCCATTGGCGCACGGGCCGTTACTGTAATTTCATTTGCATCGGTTGTCGGCGAAAATTCATTACCAACAAATTTCATCAACATTGTCGAACCGATAAATATCGCCAGAACCAATCCAACAACACGCCACGGATGAGCCGCCTGGAAATCATACCAACGACGCATCCAACCAGTACTTGTTGGTTTTGGGTATGCTTGCTGTTTCTTTTTGGCAGCACGATTATTTTGTTTCGTCAGTCGCAGAAACTTTGCAATCATCATTGGCGTCAATGTGAACGAGAACATCAATGACAATAATGTTAGGTATACAACCGTCATACCAAACTGAACCATAAACTGACCAACGATACCGCCCATAAACGCCAATGGCAAGAATACTACAACATTTGTTCCAACACCCGCCAATACGGACACGGCAACATTCTTGGTACCATCAATTGCAGCATCTTCAGGTTTTTTACCGGCACGCATTTCTTGCAAGGCAGCCTCTATCAAAATAATTGCGTTTGATACCAATGTTCCCAACGCCGAAGAATATGCCAATAATGTTAACGCATTGATGGTAAAATTACTGTTGTCCATAAAGAAGAAGCCCGCAACCAAGGATGCAGGAATTACAACCCCCGCAATAACAGTAGAACGCCAGTTGCGTGTAAATGCCAACAATACCAATACAGTCAACAAAACCCCAAGAACAATACCATCAATTGTGCTGTCTGTTTCATCAGACACAGCCACAGATGAATCAGATGCGATTAACATTTCTGCCCCAGGAAAACGGTTTGATAAATCTTGTTGAAATTCTGGCATTTTTTTGCGCAATGCGTTTGATATATTGATTGCATTGCCGTCTGATGACTTTACCACAGATGCAACAACCACAGATTCGCCATTGTATCGTGCACCATTTTCAATATCACGGGCCGCATCAGATATTGTCGCAATATCAGATAGTGAAAAATTGTTTCCTTCGACCGTTGTCAGGCGCAGATTTGCAATTTCATCCACAGATGCAAATTCCCCAATAAAACGAACATTTGATGAATTAGCCGATGTTTCAATCTTGCCCCCGGGAACATTCAAATTATGCGCCCCCAATGCAGATACGACATCCATAACCGTAACACCATGAGCCGCCATTTGATCCGGATTCATTGCAATACGAATTGCACGTTCACGACCACCAAATATAGATACACTGGCCACACCATGAATACCTGTAATCTTGGTTGATAAAATATTATCAACATATTCTTCGATATCACGAGCATCTGCACCACGGATTACAATATCAACCACAGATTGCTGCAATGGATTTAATTTTTCAACAATTGGATTTTCCATATCGTCTGGGAACTCAGATATCAATGAATCCAGTTTTGTTTTGACCTCGTTCGCCTTGTCATTAACATTGACACCCAAATTAAATTCTGCCATTACCATGGCACTGTTTTCATAAACATATGCCGTCACTTTTTTTAATTCAGACACTTCGGACATTGCGTCTTCGGCACGCTGGACAACCTGGGATTCAAGTTCTTCGGGCGACGCCCCTGGGTATATAAATGTCGCCGTCACCATCGGGAAGTCCAATGCAGGCGTGCGTTCAATATTCATATTTGGAAAAGATACCCAACCCAATACAACCCATACCAAGACAAACATCAATGTAGTAATTGGTCTGCGAACAAAAAATTTTAACATGACACTATATCCCCTTGTTGAGTTAACAAATATTACTTTACAACTTTGACCTTATCCCCAGAATGTACACGTGATAAAATAACAATATCACCGTCTTTCAATCCGGATTTTATATATGCATTTTCAGAATCCTGGCGCGCAATCAATACAGAACGCGCAACTGCAACACCATTTTCAGATACAAATACCGCACCATCAGAAATTGCATACAATGGTACAAAATGCCCATTCACAGTAAATTCTGCATAATGCAAACCATCATCTACACCAGATGTGCGAACCACAAACATACCAGATTCCAAATCTAAATTTTTAGACACAGATACAATTTTGCCATCGCCGATACGCATACCAGAACGCAGGTGCGATGCACGATTCCCAGACACATATGCACGATTATTCTTGACCGCCAATGGTTCATATAAAACACCATCCGTCGCAGCCATTGTTATTGTTTCAACAGGCATACCAACATCGGCGGCAATACGAGATGCATTAAATACAAAACGTGTATTTTCAGATGCAATCGCCGCAAAACGAAATATAACCCACCCAACCATTACCGCCATCAATGCGATATACATGGCTTTTTTGAATTTGTTATTACCAATCGTTTTCTTTACATGTTCCATTTTTATTCACCCAATTTTTTTATCGATTCCGCAGACATCAAGATTTTATATTTTGTATTTAACAAGGCCATGTCCAGTTGGTATAGCCCCGCAGATACATCCGCCAATTCAACAGCAGACGTTTGACCCGACGCAAAGCGATTTTTAGACAAATTATATGTCTTGGCTGCTAAATCACGTGCCTTTTCCAGGGTCGATAAATTGCCCCGCAAATGATTATATGATTTAATGGCATTATTGTATTGTTCAGATGTTATCTTTTTCGCCTGGGCCAGGTCTTGACGGGCCGCTTCGGCATTCATGGCTTCGACTGTTGCATTTGCACGATTTAGCCCCCCAGAAAAGATTGGAACCTGTAATGCAACCCCCCATGTAGCAGACTGACTGCCCGACTTATCAAACATGTGTCCAACATCACCCGACATTGACATATAGTTGTACGATGCCGTTGCCGCCAATGTTGGATATGCACCAGCACGCTTTGAACGGGCAAGACGTTCATACATATTTACTTGTTCGCCCAATATGTCCCATTGTGGCGTTTTTGTTAACTTATTCGCATCAATTGCGTCAAATGATGATGGAAAAACATCAGTTAGATTTAATTCTTCGTCCAAATCAATACCCGCCATGATTTTTAACATTCTGTGCGCAGTATCACGATTAAATTTTGCATCAGATACATTGATTTCTTTGGTCGCAATATCTGATTCAATTTTTAACAAATTGCTGCGATTGGCACGACCAGCAGCAGTCAAACTATTGCGAGCATTGCGGGCGTTTTTCAAATCTGTTTCCGCCAGTTTTACAATTTCATCTGTCATCTTGGCAGTCCAGTATAAATCTGTTGCCGCATAGCGCACTTCACGACGGGTTAATTCTTGTGAACTTTGGGCCATTTTAATTGCAGACTTTACAGACTTTACCGCATTGCCGATTTTACCAAATGTATATAAAGGTTGAGTCAAAGAAAGACCGGCCATAAAAATATTATCAGGAATATCAATCTGGGCGACATTCATATCCAAGGCTTCTTCCAAGAATCCACCTAATTCTGGTGGCAAAACCAGACTTTTTGATTCCAGCGGTTTTTCAACATTTACCAAACTCATATAAGATGCGGTGGCATCTAATGTAAACCAACGATTGGCATTTGCCGCATCCAGAGATGCCTCAGCTTTTTTCAGATTTGCATTCGCCTTTTTCAAATCATGCGATTGATTGGTTATTTTTTCAATCGCATCACCCAATGACAAATCAATCGCATAAGATGGTGCAACGCAAAACACACCACACAATACAACAAAAAATAATTTAATCAGATTATTCATCATTTAACTCCACATTTTTCAAGACATCGCGCACAGTACGCAATGCATCCGTCAAACGACGTTCGTCTTCTTTGGAAATATCGGCAAAGACTTTTTCAATACTAACACGAAACAGATTCATTGCACGCCCCGCCAATTCAGCACCCGCTTCAGACACGCAATACCAAGTGTTGCGACGATCTTGTTCATCAATTGTACGCACAACCAATCCATCGTGTTCCAATTTGCGAAACGCCGCACATAAATTCGGCGCAGACACATGTTCACGACGGGCAATATCTTTTAACTTTGCACGACCGCCGTTATGCAAACGCACCAAAATCGACATCAGTTGGCGCGGATAACCGGTTAATTCAACACGTTCTAAACGCAACCTGTCTGCCAGTTTGTCCAGTGTCCAAATATTTTCTTCCATAAGATGTACAAATTCCTTGCGCGCCATTTTTATCTCCTATATAATAGGTTTGATTGGTAAAATCGTTAAAAAACTGAATTATTATATAATTTAATAAAAATTATTGCAAGTACAAATTTTATAAAAAAAACCGCCGTGGCGGTTGTTTTTTATAATTCGACTTTGCCGTTGGTGGCGATTAAATCCGCCATCATTTCGATGTGACCGCCAGCCTCGCGCACGATTAAATCACCGGCCGCAATTTCTGCAAAATCCAATGGATCAGATACAAACGCATCCAGTTTACCCGCCGCAACCCATGCCAAATCCAATGCCGGACACCCCGTACGACGAACATCGCCAATCATTGGACGAACATCAGATGTATTATATGCAACAGTTAATTCAGATGGTTCTGATAAATTTGATACCTTGATACGGGCAGAATGGTATGCCGAGAAGATATATGCACCACGTTCCGATTCGGCATAATACAACCGTTCATCAATCGGTGAATATATCAAAGCAATTTTTGTTTCATCATTGGAACGCAATGCCAAAGATATTGCAAAATGTGGATTGCCACGAACAAAATTTGACGCCCCAGACAAAGACAAAACAAACTCGTCACGACCGTCACCAACACGTGACACATTCGGTGTCAACAAACCAGCCGATGGACGAACCAACAACAGGTCTGATAAAATACTTTCTTCGATTCGTGCAGATGCCTTTTGCACAAAGTCACGAGCCCCACGCAACGATTGTTGCAGGTTTTCCACTTCGCCAAAGTCACGACGCAACCCAGATGCCGTACGTTGCAGCGCCATAAACATTTTGTTTAATTCGGTTGAACCCTTGATTAACAATTCCATGTCGCTGCCCCCGTTCAGACAATATTTAATGTGTTTATATTAAAACTGAAAACCAGCAAATTTCTTTTTGAAATCAGATGCGCGCTGACCCTTGTCACCGGTGTTTGTACGCTGACCCGTCCAGGCAGAATGATTCAAATTGTCAGTAGACAAAATCAAGTCTTTCTTGACAGAAGAGTACATTTTTACAGTCTTGCCATCAGTTCTGGTGACATTGATTTCGTGGTATTCAGGATGAATTCCTTTTTTCATAGCATTTACCCTTTTTTAATTTTAGCCCGCAAATTATACATGGATTTTTACAGAAATCAAGCAATATTAGCAGATTAATATCGACCAATACATCCCAAATATGAATTCCCAGTAGATTCCAACACATTTATAAACTGAGACTGACTTTTACCAGAAAATAGTGCCAATATCGTACCTGCATCTGTTGCCAGCATGTCTGCAACCGTCGCAATGCCAGAATTCATCTTTTTGAAGAAACCGCTGGCCGGATAGATTTCAGCCGCTAACAACTGATTCGCACCACGTGGACGCGCATGATTCTGGGATTCAATAACCATTAACTGACATTCCGGGGAAATTATCATCTTATCCACGACAATCGCATCGCCCCCCAGCAATTCACCCCACCACCCCGTAGAACCACAAAATACAGGATAATATATTGTAGCATTTGGATTCTGGGACAAAATTGTGGAAATGTCAGCATCTTCACCACAAACATCCGGCATAACACCAGTATTTGCATTTATAACTTTGCGTGCCAACTGGTATTCAGAATCACCAGTTGTCTTGCGTGGCCAGTAAAGAATCGGAAACTTTGTCATTGCTATGAATTATATCAGATTCGGAACGCACAAAAAAGGGGGGCATGTTAAATAAAGCGCTTGATTTTTATTTTTTTATTTTATCGTACCAGTTTTTCAAGTGTCCCCACAAAATTTTCGCATCATTCTTTGCGGTATCATAATACTTGGTCGATATAGAAACATTGAATAATGTCTTGCATAACGCAGGAATCGATATCATAAACATGGTAAAGAATATACCCATAAGAATAATAGTAACCAGGCTGTCATTGTGAAGCATCAAGGCATCCATCAAATATTGCGAATCGTTTTTCGCAATTGCATCCGCCAAAACAGACGCACCAGACCAACCACCAAAAACCGCATCCAAAAACATTATCGCAAACGATATAAATATGCCCGTCACCGCAATTCCCAACGTGCCATTTATAACATTATCAACAATGTTGCGAATCGTTTTGCCCGCCCCAGGCAACGATATTGCCCAGCCCTGGAACAGCCATGCCAGCAACATTAGTGGCAACATTACCATATCCAACGCCAAAGTTATAAATATTTCCAAGAAATACAGTGGTATCGGCAATAATGCAGACATAAAAAGAACCATTATTAACGCCCCTGCCACAATTAAAATAAGATTCGGAAATATCGGAATACCCCACATGATTTTATGCATATATTTACTGTTGAATGCCATATTTACCATCGTCCACCCAATTGTCATACCCATCCCCGTAAGTTGATGAACACTGGCAACCTCGCACGTTAAATTGTGACGAAATTTTGGCGAAAACGCCCCGGCTTTTGCCGCCAACGAATCATCTACAATCGGGTCTGCAAGGGCCGTCGCAATGACACATGTATCGTACGAGTCACCAGACGAAATTAACCGATTCGTTGCAAGACCAATATTAAATATCGGCTCAATCGCAATCTGGGTTATCATACGAGGTAATGGGGCCAACAATAACGCACTTACACACGCCAATTTTGCCAGATGATTGCCAAGTTTACTGGCCATGGACCACGGTTCTGGGATACTGTCGTTAATAAAATCACGAAAAATTTGCCACGCAAACCAAACCGCTGTCAAAGTAATCGCAAACGGCAACACAACACCCCCGATTGCATCGTATATATTAGGTAATATTCTGGACATGGTCGCCATAATGTCGGAAAACATCTGGCAAGTCCAACATGATGAAAAAAACTTTAAGGCGTCGTTCATGTTCACAGGTGCCATTGTGCGATATATCGAAAACCCCACAATACCAATGCCACCGCCGATTATTGCAAACCAAGACACCGCCCCTGCAACTGATGGCAAGAACGACAAAAATATAATCCAAAATTTTTTTAACCAATTCATTGTTTTTAAGTATATCATATTTTGTCCCAAATGTGATATAATTGAAAAGATAAAAATAAATAAAGATAGAGAATGTATGTCTTAAAGGCACTATTGCGGGGGATTTTATGTATGGCATTGGTTGTAATGCCATGTGCCGCACATGCAAATATTATCGATTCATTAAACCTGGCACCGTTCGTACCAATGGTATTAGATGCCTTTATGATGATTGCAACAGGCACATACGAATTCTTTGTCGGCAATGGTCGTGGAATTATTTATATACTGATTTGGACATTTTTATTCTTTTCCATTGTATTTGGGCTGTTAAAGATATTTTTACCAAAACCAGCATTGGATTTCTTGGGCATGTCGGGCGGTGGCGATATCGATTCTGGCATGGAATCGAAAAACATTATAAAAATGGCAGGAATGCCCACATTGCGTGCAATAATCGCATCGGTTGTTTTATTACAATTAAAGCCAATATATTTAACAGAATGGCTGGTAAATCCGTTCTTGCAGTTGGGGGCGGTTTATACACATCAAATCACACAAACAATTGTCGACGCAAATGGAGACACCCCAAAAATTGAATGTCCAAAAGAAATAATAGAAAAAAAATGGCTTAGCCCGGCATCGTGCGAATTCTTGATTCAACCTGTATCCGACTTGTCACATGCAAACAATAAGATTATAAAGCAAGGATTCGATTTCCTTGCACGGGGATTGCTTGGTCTGTTAACACCAATTCCGCACGGTGGCGAAGACTTTATGAATGTCATTTCGGGAATTTTGCTGATTATTACATTTGTGGGCAGCAATTTGTTTATGGCGTTGCTGATTATCCAAGGAATCTTTAACTTTGGCATACAATTGATTCTTTATCCATTCAATGTTCTGACATATGTATTCAAATCTAGTGACAAGTGGTTTGATGTATTGCCGGCATTTAACGGTATTATCAAGGCATTACAACAACTTATTGTGACAATGATTGCATGCGCATTTATTTTAAGTATTAATCTGGCAATTATTAAGGCATTGTTTAATTGGAAAACATCTGTATTTGTTGCCGCCGCAGGCGGTAGTGCCGTCACCAACATGCCAACCGTCGCCACCGCCAGCAACGCACTTGGGTTTGGTGTACATTCTGTGACATGGCTGTCTGCGATAATGACATTCTTTTTGATGTCAAAAATATTTGAAATGACACGCAGACAGTTGGATATGTATGTTGGCGGTGGAATGGACGGATTGTACAAACAGGTAATGAATGATTCTAAAACACTGTGGGGTGGCGCAAAGTCACTTGGTAAAACAGTTGGTTCTGCAATAGGATGGATAAAAAAATAATGACACAATGGCTTTCATCTTTTGTCGATCAAAGCGTTCAGTGTTGGGGCTGTGGGTTATTTGACAGACTTTTCCAGATCGTGTCTGCCGCCGCCACGGGATTGTATGAACCTTTTGTAAAGTTATGTGGGTTATTGTATGCAATACTGATTACAATTTATATTTCACGTGCATTTATGGATAACGCAAAAAATGAAATGGCAGACCCGCTATTCAAAAAATCCATTATGCGTGTGTTCTTTAATTCAATTGTTGTATTTGGGCTGTTGGGGGCCGGGGTTGCTGTTCCAAGACTTATAACAACGATAACATTTGAGCCTGTGGCAACGATAACAACCGTTTATACGCAAAGTTTGGTTCAATTAGGCACAACCCAAGTAGAAGAAAAAGTGTCATATCAACCAGAACCAATGGCAGATGACGGTTTTTATCGTCCAGAATTGCGTGATAAAATTATACTTTTGATGAAAACAACTGTGACACAATTCCAGGCGTATATAAAACTGGGGCTGGCGGTGTTAGATAATGCGTTTTCATGGAAAGCATTTTTAAGTGTTGGAAACCTAATAAGCCATATAGTTTTATTCTTTATTGGGTTGTATTTATGTTGGGGATTTTTGAAGTTGTTTTTCAAATATTGTTGCTATTTTGCAGATGCAATTGTAGCCATGGCATATTTTGCATTCTTTTTCCCACTATCATTACTTATGATGGCGTTCAAAGAAGCAGAAAGCGTTCCAGACTGGTTTAACCAACTGGGGTCTGGGGTCGGAATTAACCAATTAAAAAATCTTATAAATGCAATTGTCACATTGGGATCGGTGGTTTTAACATATACTGTTATTATGGCGATTATTGCAAAATTCTTTGCCGCACCAGATGCGTCCGTTAGCGATTTAATGGCCGCAATCACAACAGGCGAACTATATGCAGAGAATTTGGATACAGAAAACTTGTACGCAATGACTTTGATGAGTTGTTGTGTGCTGATGTATGTGCTAGATTACATATATCAACAGATACCACAGGTGACAAAGATGATTCTTAGTTCGTTTGGCGTTCAGGAAAAGAAAGACCAAGGCGAACAGTTCGCAAAAGATATGATGATATTGGCAAAAGATGCAGCCGACCTGGCAAAAAAACCAATAAAGGCAATCGCATCAAGTATAAAGGATAAAGGTAGCAAATAATGTTAAAAGCAAAATTAATTTTATGGGCTGCTAAAATTCTTATTATCGGCATAACCGCCGGGCTGGGCATTTGGTATTTATCTGCGTCCATTGGCGGCGGCGCAATTACATATACCAGTCTTGATAACTTTTTGACTGCAATTGGTGCATCAGATGGCAATGTGGCAAATGTTAACGGATGCTTTTTGTGCAAATATATCGCAGAACTGTTTACAATTATTGGAAATGCAACTGAACTATTTTGGAACATGCTTGTAAATCATTTATGGTACATAATGATTATCGGGTTCGGCATTTTCATTCTTGTTCATACCGTTCAATATATGCTAGACAAATCCAAGGCCGCCATGGAAATGTCTGACCAAGAACAAAAATTTGAAATAAAAGAATGGGCTGAAAAAATATGGAAACAAGGCTTTCGCATTATGGTCGTTGGTGCATTGCTGGGGATGCTGGGGGCGGGCGGTACAAATGCGCTAAAAGGGGTCGCCCAGGTGACAATCACACCTGTAATGTTTGTTGGGGCAGAATTTGCAATGGCGGCCACCGGCGTTGTTAATGCCGCACAATGCGATGCATTAAACAGTATAAGTGACTATCAATCAGAACAAAGTGATATTCTGAACCCCATATTAAATCCATTTATGTGTGTTATTGGCAATATTAACACGGTTGTACTGGCCGGTGCTGCGGGTGGTTTTGCACTGATGAATTACGCATGGATGGACATGGGTGGTGGCGCAATTACATGGATTGCAGGATTGCTATTAGTGCTGATGTTTTTGGCAGTTGGATTCGATTTATTCTTCCAGATTTTATCAGTTGTGTTCAAATTGATATTCTTGATAATTTTCTTGCCATTATTTTTGGCGGCAACCGCATTTGAAAAAGTCTGGTCCAAGGCTGGCGGATTATTGTCAAATGGAATCGGGATGTTAATATCATCAGCAGTTCAGATTGTATCAATCACGTTAAAGGTTTTGGTGGTTTATGCAACTGTGTCATATTCTGCAGATGCATTCTTTCCAGGCCCCACAGATGGCTATAGCGCAATTTTACCACCATTGATGGGAAACGCCGCAGTTAATCCAGACGCACAGACATTGTCTGTGATGAATGTGTTTGCAACATGCGAACAAGTCGCATTAAAAAACGGCGAAATGGACAAGGAAGAATTCAAAAAATGCTTTGACAAAGAACGCATTGATGTCGAAAAAAAATACCCAGGTGCATTTGACTTTGTTGATAATGGATGGGAATTCTTGTTAATGATGGCGTGTTTATTCTTGTTATACTTTTACATCATCAGCCCGAAAATCGACAAGATGTTATATACAAAAGATAACAAGATGTTTGAATATGGTGCATGGGTCAAAAGCCTTGGACAAAAAGTCTGGGGACAGCCAATGCAGCTTGCAAAAAAAGTTGCAGATGCGGCAGGTAAAAAATGATAAAGACGATACGCAAAATTTTATCAAAAGTTTTAATCGCAATATTGGCGATTGTTTTGGTGACACCTGGGATGGCGGAAACCACATCAAATATTCATCCGGACATCGGTGATTTTGGCGCATGGGCAACAGATGCGAACCGTGAATTATTTATCGGTAAAATTTCTAATGATATTGGACAGTTTCAAGGAAATTTATCCGCAACAACATCAAATAATTTTGTCCCAATCGAAGCGAAAGTAGGATTGGCATTTATAAACGCACTATCCTTTATCAGCGGAGTATTAGAAATATCTTTTGTGCGTTTTGTATCAGCATTTATTATAATTATGTTTCTTTTCTGGGTCAGTTTCGAGGCATATAACATAATGGTCGGCAAAGCAGAAACAGAAGAAGCCATAAAAGGCATCGTAAAAAATGCGGGCATTGTAATGATATGGGTTGTGGTGCTGGGCATCGGGCCTGCAGAAACATTTATGATGGTTATGTCACCAATAATGATGGTCTCATCGGTCATATCTGATTTAATACTTGGGGCCGTCACCCAGGTTGCAGGCGTGCAATTACCAGACACATGCGCCGCAATCCATGCATACACTGCACAGCACATGTCAGAAACAAGCATCATCACACCAGATGCCGCTGCAGACATTATGTGCGTTCCAACCAGAATGTCTGGATTTTGTTATTCTGCAATTGCTATTGGTTGGAAATGGATAGTGTTGGGGATTGGTGTCAGCGCATTTTCATTCTTGTGTGGTGGCGCATTTATTGGGGGATTTTTATATCTGTCATGGAAATTCGCATTCATTGGATTTGGGGTTATTGCGGATTTATTCTTGGGAATAATAATGTTGCCTTTTACCGCAATTGCAGAATCAATCAAAAAAACATCTTATGATGGGATTCCAGGAAGACTATATAACGAATTTACATCACTATTTAGCACAGAATCATTACAACGCCAGGTATCCCGTTTCGTTGATGCAGCATTACATTTTGTGGTATTGTCCATTGTAATCGCAATTTGCGCCACATTATTATCGGGGGTTATAAATATAAATACAGCAAACACGATGCCAGTATTTACAAATCCAAATATCTGGGGCACGATTTTGATTTGCGCATTGACATGGTATCTGGCCAATCATGCGACACAAATCGCCACAGAACGTGGTGGACCAATCGATTATTCATTCGGGACACAACTAAAAAGCGACATAACAACCTTGTGGAAGGACGCAAAAAAGCAAACAAAAGAATGGTGGAATATAATCAAGGAAGCACGCAAAAAGAAATAAAAAAAAAAAACGGTGACAGCCGTTTTTTTTATGCAATTGTTTTTATAAAATCTTTGGCGACTTTTTTTATACCTTTGGTTTTGAATGCCACCGTTAGAATTGCGCCCGCATCTTCGATAACAACGCCACTGCCCAGTTCACTATGAGACACTAACTTTCCAACCATACTGACGATTTTCTGAGGTTGCGGTTTTGGCGCAGTTTCATACGAACGAGATATATTAGCATACGATGAATAAGTCCGGGGTGCGCCACCTTGAAAATCCAAGAAGCTATTATCCATTTCTGTTATAAACCGACTGGGTGAATTATATTGACGAGAACCAAAAATCATACGAGACATCGAATTAGATACAATACAACGACGCATTGCACGTGTTATCGCAACATACGCCAGACGCCGTTCTTCTTCGATGACACCTTCGTTTATTGCCTTGTCGTTTGGAAATATACCCTCTTCCCAGGCAGGCAAAAATACTGTATCAAATTCCAGCCCCTTGGCCGCATGAATTGTCATGATGCTGACCGTATTCTTATTATTCGCATCATCGGTCGCATCATTGTCATCGGTCATCATCAGGGCCGCTTGTTCCAAAAATTCCGGCAGATTGTCGTACTTTGATATCACAGATGTTAATAATTCACGAATATTTGCAATTCGGTCAGACGCATCCGTGTCTTTGGATTCTGCCCACATTTTCATATACCCAGATTTTTCCAGCAAGGTCTTTGCCGCATCCCGGGGTGACATTGACGCCCAATCAAAATCAAAAGCGGATAAAAATTCGTCTGCAGTCGCACGCAATTTCGTTGCCAACGCCGCATTTCGCAAACCATACATTAAATTCGCACCAGATGCACGCAATTTTTCAATCGCCTTGTCCCCAAAACCACGGCGTGGTTTTGCAATCACACGCAAGAATGAAATATCATCAAATGGATAAACCAACAAACGCAGATATGCAATAACATCACGAATTTCCATACGATCATAGAACTTGGTTGCACCAATCAAACGATAAGGAATTCCACGTGATGCAAATTCTTCTTCGAATATACGTGATAAACTGCCCGCACGAATAAGCAATGCATATTTAGAAAAGTCCAACGCATCATCACGAACAATTGCATCTGCGATTATACGTGCTTCGTCACGATCAGACGGTAATGTTAAAACATATACTGGTTCGCCCGCCCCATCAGCATTCGGGACGTGCAAATCTTTACCCAGACGACCGTTATTATGCCGTATCAAAGAATTTGCCGCCCCCAAGATATTTGCCGTACTGCGATAATTTGTTTCAAGACGAATAATTTTTGCATCACCAAATGTTTTGTTAAAGTTTAAGATATGTTTAATTTCGGCACCACGCCATGAATATATAGACTGATCATCATCACCAACACAACATATATTTGGGTTTTCAAAACCATGTGTTAGCATGCCCAAAAATTCCATTTGCGCATTATTTGTGTCTTGGAATTCATCGACCAAGATATACTTAAACTGATTTTGATAGCGTGATAAAATATCTGGGTTTTTATCGAATAATTCCAGGACCTTTAATATGATATCGCCAAAATCAACCGCATTTAATCGGGCCAATTCAGCATTATACGCATTAAATAATTTATCATTGTTTTTTAATGCGATTAACCCCTTGTCCTTGACAGAAGAAAATTCTTCAACATAATCGCCGGGCGTTTTTGTTGTTGAAGACAACAATGATTTTATAACCGCCTTTTGATCGTCTTCGCCATATATGATGAAATCATGACGCAACCCTGCCCGTTCGGCATTACTGCGCAATATACGCAAACATATTGAATGAAATGTTCCACACCATATATCACCAGAATACCATGACCCATCAGACAAATCAGACAGACGGTTTTTCATTTCATTTGCCGCCTTGTTTGTAAATGTCAACGCCAATATTTGCCACGGTTGGGCAAAACCCCGATTCAAAATATGCGCAATACGAGTTGTAAGCACACGGGTCTTGCCAGTACCAGCCCCCGCCAAGACCAACAACGCACCATCAGTCGTTTCGACAGCCTCTTTTTGTTCGGCATTAAGATTTTCTAGCATTCGTTCCACCGTTCTATTATAATACGGCGGAAGATTATTATCAAGACATTGGAAAACAACATGACACGAATTATTTGCTTTGACATTGAAACAACCGGTTTTGAATATATGCGTGGCGACAGATGTATTGAAATCGGGGCAGTTGAAATTGTTGATGGAAAAATAACAGATAATTCTTTCCACGAATACATTAACCCAGAAGGAAAAATTATTCCCCCAGATACATATATGGTACATAAAATCTCGAATGCTTTTTTGGAAGACAAACCAAAAATGAGTGAGATTGCACCAAAATTCTTGGCATTTGTCGGCGACAGTCCAATTGTCGCACATAATGGTCTGGACTTTGACTTTCCGTTTGTTAATCATGAATTACAGATGCTGAACCTGCCCCAAATTCCACGCAGCCAGCAAATGGATTCAATTGTTATTGCACGCAATCGTGTATTTGGACCAAAGAGCTATTCATTAGATGCATTGGCAAAATGGTATGGAATTTCATTGACCGCACGTGCAGATGCACACGGGGCTTTAATCGACGCAGAAATCTTGGCCAAGGTGTTCATTGAACTGGACAATACGGCACCCGCCCCAGATGTTAGTGAAATTATTGCACGGCAGCATGCAGCGATGGAGGCACACCCAAAGATTGGTGCAAATTTTCCATACAGAAAATATACACCAAATGCCGAGGATTATGAAAACCATAAAAAGTTCATAGAAGAAATAAATGGTGGACATTAAAAAAACCGGCAATGCCGGTTTTTTTATTTTGTTTTGGTTGCAACTAAATCAGCAACCATCTTTTTGCAGTTGTTTCGAAATCTGATGTTGCGCGGGACACGACGCAAGGAATCAGCCATATTATATTTCTTTTTTATATCAATTAAATTTTGTTCCGCACATTTTACCGCACCGTCTATACGCTGAATTTCTGGGGATTTTTTTATGTAAGCACGTTCCAAGCTATCTTGCAAGCATGCCATTTTATCATTGATTGCAAAATATCGACGCAATGCCATCACATACCGATCATTATCAACACCTCGATATTTATCCATTTCACGAATCGTGCGTTTGACTTCTGATTCCAGATATTCAAATTCCGGATTATTACATACAACATCCCATGCACCATATTCAACATCTAAAGAAACTTTACAATGTTTGGAGTATAAACTATCACATATACGTTGCGCATTCCGCACATCATTAATATCAACCGCCGGGATACCAAGATTCGCAACCACATCATACCCAATAAATCCCAATGTCATCAATACAGATACGAACATCGTAGTTGCATATATCGTTATATCTTTTTTTGTCATTTTTTATTACCTTTGCCGAGAAATTATCGCATCTTTTGCATTTAACAAAGAATCTAGTTTTAATTGCAAAAGACGCACTTCTTCAATTGTCATTTTATCGATGACACGGTATGCCGCAAACTGTAATGTTATCAGATTCTTTTTAACCTTTTGATATTCTGCAATTTCTTTGGCATTTTTGATATATTTATTGCCAATTCTTTTAACCGCCGGGATGTGTTTATAGTTCTTAAAAATGTATGCATCACACTTTGGAATATCCATCACAGAATTTGATACGACTATATCATGTGCATCTTCAATCAAATCTTTGTTTGCTTCGCACAGGCTGTCAATTCTTGCAGCATTGTCTGAGACATATTTATATGCTGGATGCGACAATAAAGCATCACGAGAACGAGATTGTACAGATGTCCGTAAACTGTCGATATTCTGATGTGCAGATTTTATTTCATTATTTACTTGTACCAGTTGGGCTTCGCGTACATTTTGTACCGGCGTAACATCATTTTGCTTGTCAGCATGACGACATGCAGACATGATAAACATCAAAGCAATAAAAACAGAAGCAGCACTTGCACGAACGCCACAAAAACGAATAATTTCTTTTTCAAAACTTGTCATAACCTATATAAAACCTTTATTAGGGAATATAGAAAAAATCTTGGCACTCCCAACGGGAATCGAACCCGTGTTACCAGAATGAGAATCTGATGTCCTGACCGCTAGACGATGGGAGCATTTTCTATATTGGTCTACCAATCATAGAACGAAACATCCGATTTTTCAAATGAAACTTTTCCTTGCGCCAAATCTTTTTGTTGTCTAGCATATAAATATAAAAAACACAAGGCATAAACATGAATTTCAGACGCACATTTGCAAATTTTATTTCCGGATTTATTCCATCACAGAAATTACGTCGCAAGGTTCGTACTGTTTTGCGATACCCATCGGCAAAAACATACCTGAGATGGGTTCAAAACTGGGCAAAAAAGAATGATGGTGGCGTAAAAAAATTATCAATTGCGTTCGGTGTAGGATGCCAGAATATGGTTGCAATTTTAAATCAAAAACATGTTTTTAAATTTTCGCTAAAAGATGATGGACATGCGGCATCTGTGCGTGAAATGCGCATAATGGATGCGATGCGCAAGATTTCACCAATCCCAATGCCAGAAATGGAATTGATTGAATGGAACGGCATCACAATTCGTCGCCAAGAATTTTTTACTGGCAAGATGATTTGCGACTTTACACCGGCCGAAGTCGATAAAAACCGCCACAAATTGGCAAAGCAACTGGCACACTTTATATACACCATCGGACAATCAGACCCGGTAGCACTTCGTGATTTGAAACAAAAAAAGACCGCAAAGCCTGATTATCTGTACGGGTGGTTTCATAATGATATTGGACAAAACTTTATGATGGATGATGATTTTAACATCACAGGATTCATAGATTGGGAAAATGCAGAATTCTGTGATTTTCGACCAACTTTGTATTATGCAGAAAGACATTGGGATAAAAATGGATACAAGGGACTTATGGTCGATGTTATGGCCGAATATTCCAAGATGTACTATGCACAATATGACGGTTAAAATTTGTTTTCGTGCATTCATATGATATAATATTATGTGATACGAGGAGTTAAATCATGGTAGATATAGTAAACAAAAGAGTAAATACCGCCCAAAAAGCATTAGCAGAGCGGGCAGATAAATTAAAAGAACTGGTTTTAAAAACAAGTGGCAAACCACAATCAGAATGTTTCAAAGAAGGCGTTGAATTGCTAGAAAGATTAATTAGCGCACAATCACAACTGATTGACAACCTGGTTTTCGAAGTACCACAAACACGTTTGGAACAGCATCGCAACCTGATGCTGACTACTGGGGCAATGAATCAAACTGTAGAAGAAGGCATAAAATCAAGCACAGATGCAATTGATGCAATGCTGGAATCGCTGGAACATATGACACGATAAATTTTAATAAAACCCTGCCCCCCCCCTTGTGGGGTGTTTTTATACCCTTAATAAGCTTGACAATTTTGTTTTTTGTGCTATATTTCTTATTAGAAACACACAATAAAGGATGCTTAACATGAAAAAAATTAGCAATAAAACGCTGGCAAATGCGGCACCAAAACTTTTGGCAAGTATCGCATTCGCATTGTCTGTCACCAGCTGTGGCGCAGATATGAGCCAAGAAAAGTACATGACACATTATGAATGTGAAGAATACGAAAACTGGGGCACATTACCACAGGACATCGAAGAAAAACGTTCTGCACGTGGCGCAGGCACAGCGAAAATTTTGTTTCTGGGTACTTTGTCATTAGCTGCCCTGATGTGTCTGCCTACAAAAGGTAAAAAACACTAATTCTGGTTAACACTTCATTATAAATCAGGAAGTTCACAAAAAAAATTCAACCGGCAAAAGCCGGTTTAATTTTTGGTTGGGGCGCACTCAATTCCCTCGGCATATTATGCCTGCGGGGCATTCCTAACGATTTTACTGCACTTTGTTTGTAAAATCTACTCATTGTCGAACTGGCAACGTATCGTTGCGGCTTACGAACTGTGGCCACAGAACCATAAATTAAACCACCCATAAAGGGTGGTTGAATTCTTGGTTGGGGCGCACGGATTCGAACCATGATAAAGAGAACCAAAATCTCTTGTCCTACCATTAGACGACACCCCAAAAGCAAAACCGATTATAATTATCTTTATAAATTTTGCAATAATAAAATTTTACAGAATTAAAAAAACCGCCATTGGCGGATTTTTTTAGTTTACTGCGTTAACAGCCAATCTTTTACGACCAGTTGCACGACGGCGGTTCAACACATCGCGACCACCCGCAGTTGCCATTCTTGCACGAAAACCATGTGTGCGAACACGACGTGTCTTGGAAGGCTGATATGTACGTTTTGTTGCCATGACTTAAATCCTTGGTTCTTTTTGTTTCTTTTTCTTGCTTTCCCGTTTCCAGCGTGTTCGAGCAGCATCATAAACACCCCAGAAAAATCTGTTTGTGCGTCTATTTAATCATACGAATTATAAAAACGCAACCTTTTTATTTAGATTTTACAATTCCCATCTTCTTTAACGCTTCTAATAAAATGTAATACATAAAGATGGCACAAAATAATTTCCAAAATGGTAAGAATATGTCTTTCATTTTATTTCCCGTTTTCTTGATACTTCATAGTATCACTCAATAATATTTTGTCAACCATTTTTTTGGGCTTTATTTCTTGACGGAAAGCCCATAAATCTGCTATGTTTGGTATGTTAAAACAATAGGGAAAGGCAGTATGTCAGAAAATATCAATGAAGTAATCGAAACACGGGTTCCACAGTCTTCGTTGGAACACGAAATGCGTACCAGTTTCTTGGACTATGCAATGTCTGTTATCGTTGACCGTGCATTACCAGATGTACGCGACGGATGTAAACCAGTACACCGCAGAATCTTGTATGTAATGAATGATGTTGCACCAGCTACAAAACCAACGGTAAAATCTGCTCGCATCGTCGGTGATGTTATGGGTAAATACCACCCGCACGGCGACAGCTCTATTTACGAAGCAATGGTGCGTATGGGTCAAGACTTTTCTATGGGCGAAATGCTGGTCCAGGGCCAAGGTAATTTCGGCTCACGCGATGGCGACAAAGCGGCCGCTATGCGTTATACCGAAGCAAGATTGTCTAAATTGGGCGCATCTTTGATGGACGATATGGACAAGGACACCGTTGATTGGCAACCAAACTTTGATGGTTCGTTGCAAGAACCGGTTGTTTTGCCAACAAAGTTTCCAAACTTTTTAGTTAACGGCGGTTCGGGTATCGCTGTTGGTATGGCAACAAATGTACCAACATATAACCTGGGCGAAGTGTGCAATGGTATTCTGGCCGTGCTGGATAATCGCAATATTTCTGATGATGAATTGTTTGGTATTATCCCGGGCCCAGATTTTCCAACAGGCGCAATGATTATGGGACACGCCGGCGCATACAAGGCGCATACAACTGGTCGTGGATCAATCATAATTCGTTCAAAAACACACATCGAAGATTTTCGTGATCACCAGGCAATCATCGTTGATGAAATTCCATACCAGGTCAACAAGGCCCAGATGATTATCAAAATCGCAGAACTTATTAAAGACAAACGAATCGAGGGGATTTCTGAAATTCGTGACGAATCATCCAAAGAAGGTTTGCGTGTAGTTATCGAATTAAAACGTGATGCAATCGCAGATGTTGTATTGAACCACTTGTTCCAATACACAGAAATGCAAACCAGTTTCCCTGTGAATATGATGGCATTGAATCGTGGTCGTCCAATGCTGTTCAATGTTCGTGGTGTATTGGATGCGTTTATCGATTTCCGCGCAGAAGTTATTCGACGCAGAACAATATTCGATTTGAACAAGGCTCGCAATCGTGCACACACCTTGCTTGGTCTGTCGGTGGCGGTTGGTAATCTGGACGAAGTTATCGAGCTGATTAAATCCAGTCCAAACCCAGAAGCTGCACGCGAAGCATTGATTGCACGCGGATGGAAGGCGTCAGATATCGAATCATATATCCAGTTAATAGATGACCCAAATACAGAATACAAAGATGGCATGTTCTTTATGTCCGAAGATCAAGCACGCGCGATATTGGAATTGCAACTGCATCGCCTGACCGGATTGGAACGTGATAAAATTCATGACGATTTGACTAATTTGGGCGCAACAATTCGTGACCTGTTGGAAATCTTGGGTAGCCACGAACGCATCATTCAAATTATTCGTGACGAAACCATTGCCGTGCGTGATAATTGGGCATCGCCACGCCGCACAGAAATTTCTGATGCAGAAATCGACATTGATATCGAAGATTTGATTGCACGCGAAGACATGGTTGTGACTGTCACAAATACAGGTTATATCAAGCGAGTCGCATTAGATACATATCGTGCACAAAAACGCGGAGGAAAGGGACGCAATGCAATGGCAACCAAAGAAGACGATTATGTCGTCCAAGTATTTGTTGCAAACACACATACACCACTGTTGTTCTTTAGTTCTAAGGGTTTGTGCTATAAATTAAAGACTTATAAATTACCAGAAGCAGCGGCAGCCGCCAAGGGTCGCCCATTGGTAAATCTGTTGCCATTGGAACAAGGCGAAACGATTACTGCTATCTTGCCGGTATCCGAAGAAGATGCGGCACGTGTGGCAGAATCTGATAAAGAACATTTCTTGATGTTTGCAACCGCATCTGGGACCGTGCGTCGTAATCGTATGAGTGACTTTGATTCAATCCGTGCGAACGGTAAAATCGCAATGAAATTGGATGAAGGCGACAGTTTAATTTCTGTATTGCCATGTACCGAAGACCAGGATGTATTCTTGGCAACATATCGTGGCCGCGCCATCAGATTCCCTGTACCAGAAATCCGTGTATTCGCAGGCCGTAATTCGACCGGCGTTCGTGGTATCACATTAGGTTCTGATGACAGAATCATCGGAATGGCAATGTTGAACCGTGGGGAAGCAGATTCTGCAGTTCGTGCCGCATACATCAAACAATCACGTGCCGCACGCCGTGCAGAAACCGGTATCGAAGAAGAAGCAGATACCGAAGAAGAAGCAACAACATTGGTTCTGGACGATGCAAAAATGGCAGAATTGGCTGCAAGTGAAGAATTTATCTTGACCATTTCTGAAAACGGTTTCGGAAAGCGCACCAGTTCATACGAATATCGTTTGACACATCGTGGTGGTGGCGGATTCACAAACATTAAACTGGGTGGAAAAAATACTGCGGTCGCTGGCTCTTTCCCTGTGACAAATGAACAAGACATTATCATGGTGACAGATGGTGGAAAAATCATCCGCACGCCAGTTCACGATGTACGCATCGCTGGTCGCAGTACTGCCGGTGTTACATTATTCCGCACGGCTGAAAACGAAAAGGTTGTATCTGCAATTTCAATTGAAGGCGCAGGTGAAGAAACCGCAGAAGATACTGCAGAATCTGTTGTAACAGGTGACGTTACCGAGTAATAACCAAGGGGAAACAAAAAATGAAAAAAACATTGTTCTTTTTGATGGTTGCATTGCTGGGGTTGGGGGCATGTGACAAACAACCGGATACACTTCGCTTGATATGTGAGCACAGAGAACCGGTTGATATACCACAGCGTGTTGAGTTTTATGAAGTCAACATAAACTTCAATGACAAGGTTGCGGTCGTAAGTGGCAAGGGTGAAGAATATGAATTGCAGCAGCAATACGATGCGCCTGTTGCATTTTATCGCACCGAACCATGGTATAATCTGCAAATTGGCAATCGAGAATTTTCAAACAAGTATACACTGGGTATATCTATGAATGATTCAGTGGTTTATATACCTTGTCACGAAGCGGATGAAATTAAATAACAGGGTGCCGACATGGAAAACGAATACTTTGCATCAATAAACGAGGTTTCAAAGCGCTTGTCCGTGCCGGCACATACCTTGCGGTATTGGGAAAAACAATTCCCTTCTGCGATTAAACCAACAACAGGTGCCGGCGGACGCAGATATTACCGCACAGAAACCGTTGACAAGTTGATAGTAATCAAGGATTTACTGTACACACACGGTATGACGATTGCCGGGGTAAAAAAGCTATTGCGGGACGACAAGTTGCCCAGCAATGCATCAGAAATACTTTCAAGTTCACCAGACAGCACATCGGCACCTGCACGCAGTATTGCAAACAATTCAAACAATGGCGACATTGATATGGCAATAAAGATACTTGAAAAAGCCCGTGATTTATTACAATAAAAAGAACCGCCGTTTGGCGGTTTTTTTATTTTGTCACTTCGTCAGCAATCAAATTTACTGCATTGTTTGGAATCAATGCTTTTTGCGCCATCTTGGCCAGACGAGATGGATTATCAAATAATTCAGACAATGTTGATGACAACCAACGCGGTGTAAACTTAGACTGTTCTATTGCAAAACCGCCACCATTTTTTGCAAATGATGCCGCATTTGCAGCCTGGTCTGGATTAATCGCCAACGGAACAAATATAGCAGGACGACCAATCGTTTGTAATTCTACGACTGTACTAGCACCACTGCGTCCGATTACAAGGTCGGCCCCAGCAATCGCACCCGCCATATCGTGAATAAAAGATAAAACATTGGCATGAATTTTATTGTCAGCGTAAAACTTTTGTAGACGCGCGACGTTTTCGGGGCGCGTTTGATGCGTGACGAATATTTTCTTGTTCTTTATCGCAACAATTGATTGCGGAACAACTTCGTCCAGTATCTGGGCACCAAGCGAACCACCCGTCACCAATAACTTTGATTCGCCAGATAATGGTGTACCCGCCAAGGCCAAGAAATCATGACGCACAGGCAAGCCTGTATAAACAACATGCGTACCACTTGATGGAATACCAGATACGGTTGGGAAGCTGGTCATCAAGGTCTTGACCCAGCGCATTGTAAATTTATTCGCACGACCAATTGCCGCATTCTGTTCATGCAAAAATGTTGGTATATGCCAAACATGTGCCGCAAATACAGGCGCAACAGACGCATAACCACCAAACGCAACAACACGGTCTGGACGAAATAGCGCAAAACGCAATGTTAACCAGGCAGCGGTGACACCAATCTTGAATAATGCCCACATTTGTTTTATGCGGCTTTTTGCACCAACCCCAGATGCCCACACATAAGAAATATGCGCACCAGATGGCGCACCACGCAACACCATATCACGAACACGATAATCACACGATATCGTTATACGATGTCCACGAGACGCCAATTCTGTGGCCACACTAAGCGCAGGAAAAACATGTCCACCGGTACCACCTGTTGCAATCCATATTTTCATTTTATCAATCCTTTGATTTCCATTTGTCTTCGCGTATCAATGCCAAAATCATACCAAACAGCAAACAATACGCCAGCAGCGAACTGCCCCCATAAGAGATAAAAGGTAATGTCATCCCTTTTGGTGCAAACAAGTTCAATGTTGTTAACATATTAAAACATATCTGGGTTCCAAACAATGCCGCCGCACCACCCGTAGCATACAAAACAAACAAATCACGTGCGTTTGTTGCATTTTGAATTAGACGACGGAATACACAAAACAGCAGCACCAATAAACCACACGCCATAATCGCACCCAAATCTTCGGCAATCGCCGCAAAGATAAAGTCTGTATGAACGTCGGGTAAGTATTGCTTTACAAATGCGTCATCACCCGAACCCAATAATCCTCCATGACGAATTGAATCGACGGAATTATCAACCTGGTATGTATCGCCAGAACCGGTAAAGAAAGCCAATATACGACGATGTACGTGACCAAATGTAAAGAACGCCACAACCAACATTAACAACCCAACGCCCCCCAGCACAGGAATCAAAACCAACGGCAAGCCAGCAATAAATATCATCGCAGAAAACACCGCCAGATACAAAACCGAAGTTCCAAGGTCAGGATGATTAAACACAATGCCAACAACCAACAAGAATAGTGCAAGATAATACGACCAACTTAGCCATGTGTCAAAACGCCACGCTTCTTTGTTAAAGAAAATATTTGCACCGTATCTTTCTTTCATCTTGGAAAGAAAATACGCAGTCATTATTATAAAACCGGGTTTCATAATATCAGACGGCATAATATTCAATCCGCCCAACTTTACAAATCGTGCAGAATTATTGATTATATGTGGTGCAATAACCGTCAACGGCAACAACAACAACCCAAACACCAAGTTCGCACCAGATAACCACAAAACCTGCTTTTTATTCAAGAAACTGGTCACCAATAATGTTATGATGCCCATGATATAAAATGGCACGGCCTTGACTAAAAAGTAATACCACGGTTGTCCCATGTGTTCAGCCTTAATCGAACCGGCCGATATCACAAAGATAACCGACAATAAAATCATCGTCAAAACACACCACAACAGACGACGATCTGTTTCATAATACCAACTGGTTAATATACTTTCTTCGGTACGATCAATAAGCTTTCTCATGACGATAATTTTTCTTTATGCAAATTTTAACAACACCAATGCCAGCCCAGAAAACAATATAGACAGTATGAAAAAGCGTTCTACTATCTTTGTTTCAGGCCAACCGAGTTCTTCAAAATGATGATGTAATGGTGCACATAAAAATATACGACGACCCGTTCCAGATATACGACGGGTAATCTTGAAATACATCGTCTGGATAAATGATGACAACAGTATTAAAACCATCATCCCGGCTGCAATACCCATGATAATTTCGGACTTTAACAACATGGCAACCGTCCCCATAAATCCACCCAGTGCCAACGAACCAACATCGCCCATAAAGATAGATGCAGGTTTTGCGTTATACCACAGGAATCCAAGCACCGCACCAAATGCCGCACCCAGTACTGCATACAAACCACTTGCCATCGGCAAGAACATAACCGTGTCCATAAAGCCAATGCGTGTTGCACCATACAAGGCAACAACCAATACAACCAGTACAGGCATATATAACTTGGCCAACATACCGTCCAAGCCATCTGTGATGTTGGTGGCGTTTGCACTACCACAAATTACAAAGTATGCAAAGATATAATACAACAACCCAAGCGGTAATATGATACCAGCGCCAATCGCCAATGAATATTCAGGAATATACGGTGGCATTGTTTGATTTATCAAATACGCCAGGATTACAACGAATACACCTTCGACGACCAAGCGTGTTAAAGGCGACAGTCCGTTTGCAGCCTTTTTAGATTGCGATACAACCTTTTTGTAATCGTCGGCAAATCCCAATGCGCCAAACATTACTAACGCAGCCAGCGCAATCCAACCGGTTGGATTATGTATCGGCATAAACAGCAAACTGCCCAATAATATGGCGACTATTACCAAGATCCCACCCATGGTTGGGGTCCCCGCCTTTTTACGATGTGTGTCTGGGACATTTTCACTGATTGGTTGACCCTTTTTTTGCAAGACACGCATTGCACGAATAAAAGAGCGACCAAACATCAGCATTATGAGAAACGCAATAAAAAAGCCACCTGCGAATTGTGTCCAACCACTAGCAAAAAAAGAGAATCCATTATCCAAAAAATAATCTGTCAGCATAAAAAATCCTTTCCTTATGCTGACATTCTATCACAAAAGATTTAATAAACAAATGTTAATCTGTGTATTTATTGATACAATTAAAAGATTCCGCCAACCGTTGGACCTGCAGACACAGCCTTGGCCCGTGGTGCAGGATTTGGCTGTTGATTTGGCTTGAAGGCTTCTAGTATAATTGTGCCTTCGGGGTCCGCCGATGCAGATGCACCACTGCGACGATTTACACGCATAAAATTCAAACCGTTTGGAACAGAAAATGGCTGATTTTTATCATCTTTTAATGCAATATGCATAAAATCTGCAAACACACGGGCCGCCATGTGAGACCCTGCACCACGCCCCAATGGTTTTGGCGTATCATAGCCCAAATAAACACCTGCGATTAAATCTTTGGAAAAGCCAATAAACCAAACATCTTTGACATCGTTTGTTGTACCTGTTTTCCCGGCGATTGTATGACCTGGGACACGCGCCTGTTTACCGGTTCCACGTTCAACCGCCCCCTGTAATATAGATACCATTTGATATAAACTGTGCGCATCAGATAGCGGTTCAGATTCTGTGGATGCAACCGGCGGTGTTAATTCGTCAGACCATTCAATAAATTCAGATGGTGCGCCATCAATGACACGGCCGTATCTGTCTTCGATATAATCAACCAATTTTGGAGATACGACATGACCCCCATTCACGAATGCGGAATAACCCAATACCAACTTTTCCAATGTTGTTTCACCAGACCCCAATGCCATCGACAAATTCATATTTTTCATGTCTGCCGGATAGACACCGAAACGCTGGGCTGCTTCGATTGCATTTTCGGTTCCAATCGCTTCGACCAAACGAACCGTTGGAACATTGCGTGATGTTTCCAACGACAAGCGCAATGGAACATCACCCAAGAATTTCTTGTCATAATTTTCAGGCTTCCACAATGTGTCATCTTCACGCCACCCGACAATTGGCGCATCTAATATCATTGTTTGTGGCGTATAACCACGTTCCAGGGCTGCCAGATAAACAAATGGCTTTATCGTCGAACCAATTTGGCGATATGCTTGGGTTGCACGATTGAACGAACTGTCATTAAAAGAACGCCCGCCAGCCATCGCAAGAATGCGACCTGTATGTGGATTCATTGCAATAATTGCACCTTGTAATTTTTCATTGCCATCACGCCCATTGTTATATGCATCTAATTCCTTGTTCAATGCCGTACTGGCCGCCAATTGTAATTCTGGGACAATTGTCGTTTTAATATATAGTCCCTGGTTATATAATGTTTCACGTCCCAATGTACCAAGTAATTGGCGACGAACATCTTCGGCAAAATATTGAAATTCTTCGGCCATTTGGGCGGTAAAACCACTGTTGATATTTAATTCTTCGGCAGATGCAATATCGGCATCAGATTGGGTAATAAAGCCTTCTTCGACCATGCGACGCAATACATAGTTTCGACGTTCAACCGCACGACTGCGATTATTTGGCGCCTTGGGCAAAGATGCCAAAAACGCACATTCGGCCAATGTTAATTCAGACACAGGCTTATTAAAATACATCAATGCCGCAGACCCAACACCATACGCACGGGCACCCAAGAATATCTGGTTCATATACAGGGTCAAGATATGTTCTTTGGAAAAACTGCGTTCCAGGCGCAATGCCAAAATCGCTTCTTTAATCTTTCTGGAAATTGTGCGTTCAGATGTAAGAAAGAAATTCTTGGCAACCTGTTGCGTAATTGTTGAGGCCCCAGATAATGTGGTATTATAACCAAACATACGCATACCATTATTTACCAATGCACGGGTTATACCCTGGACATCAATGCCAGGATGCGTCCAGAAATTTTGATCTTCGGCCGCAATAAATGCATTTACCAATTGTTTTGGCATATCTGCATAATCGATAAATACACGTCTTTCTTCGGCATATTCAATCAACAACGAACCATCTGCCGCATAAAGACGGGTTGCAACAGGTGGGGCGTATGTTGCCAATTTTTTATAATCAGGCAAATCATTTCCATAAATTAAAATCAGCACCGCCAACGATGCAATACCGACAACAAATGACCAAAAGAAAAAATTTAGTAAAAATCGAAAAAATTTCTTTATTTTCATAATGTGCAAATTTTACGACAAAAAATATATCTTTGCAATTATTTCTTTTTTGACCGGGCATGTTTACCCAGAATCTCGACCTGCATTTTTAATATTAAATTTTCTTTTTCACGAATTGCTTCCAAAAGACGTTTATTTTCAAGTTTTATTTTTTCCAATTCTTGGCGACCGAACACGACCTGGTTCGCCATTTTTTTATTGCGTTTTTTATTCAAGAAAAAAGCAAATACCGCGCCCAAAATTGCGCCAATAGATGCACTTAATACATCAAAAAGTGTGTCCAGAATTGCCATGGACACACTTTAACATTTTGTTGCGAATATTGCACTAGGCTTATTTTCTCATACCCGTTTTTGGGTTGATCCACACCTGTTCTTCGGCGATTTCCATCATTGGTAAATCAGATTTGCTGTCCGAATATGCACGAACGACATGTGGGATTATTTTATTTTCCTTGGCCCATTCGTCCATAATCAAAACCTTATTCTTGCCCCAGCATAAAAATTCATATTTCCATGGTTTATTTTTATCCATTTCTGAACAAAATACAGCATCAAATTTCATATCACGAACCAATGGACGCAAAAGGTAATCTGGGCTGGCGGATATCATCAAAACCTTGCGCCCCGCATCACGTTCAGATTGCACACGTTCTTTGGCCCAACCAAAACGTTCCAGTTTATGTTGTTTGATAAATCCAGGTGCAAATTTTTTGACCATTTTTGGAGTCATAAAACGACGAATATTTTCACGCCACCAGATACCGTCTGGATTACACCAACGACATACACCACATACCAACATCAATGGGATGTAAAACCATGGGCGAACGCTGTGACGGAAACAATATTTTGCAAACGCAACATTTGAATCACGACAAGATAAGGTGCCATCAAAATCAAACAATACGACTTCTGTTTTTTTCAGCATAAATTATTTCCCCCAGATTAGATTTGTGCACGAACTTCTTCGACTTCATAGCATTCAACACGGTCGCCTTCTTTCAAGTCATTATACTTGTCAAAAGACATACCGAATTCAACACCACCAGACACTTCTTTCACTTCGTTCTTTTCACGGCGCAACTGTCCAATCTTGCCATCATAGATAACAACATTGTTACGCAACAGACGAACGAATGCATCTTTCTTTATCACACCTTCGGTCATGCGACAGCCCGCAACACGAACGCCTTTGCCAACCGTAAACAATGCGATAACATCGGCATACCCAATAAATGTTTCACGCTTTTCAGGTGCCAATTTACCAGACAAGATTTCCTTGATTTCATCGGTAATACGATAAACAACACTGTGATAACGGATATCGACGCCATTGCTGCGTGCCATATCACGAACAACAGAATCTGCACGAACATTAAACGCAATAATGACCGCACCTGATGCCGTTGCCAAACGGATATCTCCTTCGGTAATTTGACCAACACCAGAAGACAATACTTCGACACCAACCTTGTCTGTGTTAATATCTTTGACCATGTCTGTAATCGCTTCGACAGAACCTTGGACATCTGCACGCAAGATGATTGGCAACATCAATTTCTTGGTTTCGTCACGCTTTGCAAACAATTCTTCCAGCGATGAACGTTTAACTGCATTTGCCTTGTCTTTTGATTTTTGTGCACGATATGCCGCAACTTCACGGGTTTGCGCTTCGGTTTCCATAACACGCAATTCATCACCCGCACTTGGCACCGTATTTAATCCCAGCACAACTGCAGGCTGACCCGGACGGACAGATTTCACACGTTCGCCAGACGAATTAATCAAACCACGAACACGACCAAATGTTTCACCAACAACGAATACATCACCAATCTTTAATGTACCTTGGCGCATCAATACAGTCGCAACCGCACCCAGGCCTTTTTCCTGTTTCGCTTCGACAACATATGCAACCGCAGGCATTTGTGCATCAGCCTTTAATTCCATCATTTCTGCCTGTAATAAAATTGCTTCTTCCAATTTATCCAGACCAATTTTCTTGGTCGCAGAAATTTCAACACATTGGACATCACCGCCCATTTCTTCAACCTGGACTTCCTGTTGCAGCAAGTCCGTTTTTACACGCATAGAATTTGCTTCTGGCAAATCGATTTTGTTAATCGCAACGATAAATGGAACATTTGCTGCACGAATATGGTTAATCGCTTCAATAGTCTGTGGCATGATTGAATCATTTGCCGCAACCACCAAGACAACAATGTCTGCCATTTGGGCACCACGGGCACGCATCGCAGTAAATGTTTCATGACCCGGCGTATCCAAGAATGTAATCATTGCCCCAGATTTTGTTTTAACTTCATAAGAAGATACATGCTGGGTAATACCACCCGCTTCGCCGGCGGCAACATTCGCATTACGAAACGCATCAAGTAGTGATGTTTTACCATGGTCAACATGTCCCACAACCGTCACAACCGGCGCACGTGGCGTCATGTGTTCTGGGTTTGGCTCACGTTCCAACTGATCCGAATAAGGCTTTACATCAACACGTTTAACGGTTGCGCCAAATTCACCCGCAATCAATTCCGCAGTATCTGCATCGATAGACTGATTCACAGATACCATCATGCCCATTTCCATCAATTTCTTGATAACATTACCAGACTTTTCCGCCATTGCAGCTGCCAAATCTTTGACAGTAATTGTATCCCCCAATGTGACGACACGTTCAACCTTTTGTGGCACCGTGAACATTGCACGAGCTTTTTCACGAAAACGTTTCAAGGATGCTTCGGAACGGCGACGATTTGCGCCACGAATACCAATTTCGTCTTCGTCTTCGCCATCGCCCATAACAATATCATTCAAATGAATTTTTCCTGATTTTTTGAAATCTTTTTTTGAATTGTTAAATTTACTTGGACGAGTTTCTTCGTCTTCATTATTGCGATTTTTGCGTGATTGACCTGCAACTGCATTATTGGTAAACACCTTTGGCGTTGGGGCATGTTTCGTTTGAACAGGTGCGTCTTCGGCAACATCAGACACATTAGATTCTGCATTTTCACGGGCCGCCAACTGGGACTTTACTTGTTCGTATTCGCGATTTTCACGTTCAATCTCCGCCGCACGTGCTGCAAGAGCTGCAGCCTCTTCTGCTTCACGAGCCTTGCGTTCTTCTTCACGAGCCTTGGCCGCAGCCAGAACCGCACGCAATTTTTCATCTGCGGCATTTTTTGGCGCAGATGGTGCAATCGGTTCATCACGCAATTCCTTGCTGTTTGGTGCGATGACACGGCGACGGCGTTCAACGAACACCGCATCGCCCTTTTTGCTGCGCACCGCATCAGTTGTCACAGATTTTCCAAGTGTTAATGTTGCCATATTTTAACAATCCTTGTTCTTTTGTTTAACTTATTCTTCGTCCTGTTTGATATCGTATGCGATTTCACGTGCCTTCATAATTACACGACCCGCCAAACGATTAGACATTGTGTCTTCGCCCAGGATTTCAATCAATTCTTCGGTTGATAAGTCTGCCAAATCTTCCAAAGATTTAATACCAGATTGTCCCAATTTCATGATTGTTGGACGCTTGATAAAATCAAAGCGCAACAAGTCATCAGACATACCCAGCGCACGACCATTATCAAT
>JAEIGA010000696.1_pt1 | contig 49902 bp, 69 predicted proteins | sample 9270691 | NCBI WGS metagenome assembly JAEIGA01 (sample SAMN17057246, study PRJNA624740) | gut metagenome | biome: biome; isolation source: fecal sample | host: Bos grunniens | place: China: Xizang | collected 2019 | reverse complement strand
ATTCAAATGATTTATAATGACTTATCCAAAGCAGAACGTCGTCGCTTCTGGCTATCCATTATCGATCATATCACAGTCAATCGAGAAACTTTTGAAATCACTTTCTTGTAAAAGAAAAGGCGCTCTAATTGAGCGCCTTTTTTAATTTCTTAAGTAATCTTTCATATACAATTATTTGGAGACTGTATTTACGCAAGAATAATAATATGTACATCAATAATATTAAATTCATTATCGAACTCATAAAATACTTCCCAAACATTTTTTCCATGTACGAGGAAGCTAACCCAGTCTTTATTGATTTGGTGAGGATTAATGCAATATTTATCGATCCAGTTACACATGGGCATGCCATCAACCATCGCTCTACGCACACCATCAATCACCACTATATTTTCTCGCTGCTCTTTTTCTTTTTCAACAATAGCATAAAGTTCACGGAGAGATTCTTTGGTGATTCTTTCTTTCACTTCTTCAACCGTGCTGCATCTCAAATGACCTTTAATTTTTCTCATTTTACTTAACCTCCAAGATGTTTTTATTGGGATCACTTACTGTGGATATTATATCGCGTTTACCATAATTTGTATGCTGACGCTCCGCACGAAATTACGGAAAATAATTGGGCATAAAATAGGGGTGTACTTAGACAGTGCAGCCAGTAGGACCACTGGTAACTATTACCGTTATCGCCAACCCTTGGCATTACTGGGTTTTGAAAATTTAATTCTTCTTCGGTCGTCCGCGTTTCTTCTTAGGAGTGATCGTAATAGTTGCATCATATCTATCAGAAAGGATTCTCTCTAATCCTTGGAATAATTTATTTATATCAAGTTTGTTGGTCAAGTTGTGTGTTCTCCTCATATGAAAAATAAAAGACTCACCCAAATATAACTTAGGTGAGTCTTAATTGTCAGTCAGGTTGTTTCCTCGACAGTTTCATAGTTTTCATTATGTCTCCAACCGTAATTGTACGGCCTGATAGCATTGCAGATAAGGTCTTTGCAAATCAGCATGAAATCTGTCAGCTGGTCTTCAGTTAGTTTCTCGTTACGCCAGTCTTGTGCGGCTTGCAGAGCATCACAAACACTGCAAGAGCCGTAACCAATATATGTCATGATGTACTCGGACTCGCCGGGTTGGTACGTATCAAACGGGATAAGAAACAACAGTGTACCCTGATAGTCTCCGTTATCGATTATTGTGATATTTTCCAAATCCAGCATATCCCGAGCGGACTGGCGATCGGCGTTGAAAATGTTTTCGAATGTTAGCTGAACAAGCAAATCATAGTTACAGCTGTTCAAGTCGGTTCGCGCTGTCAAAGCTGCACGTAACCGATGCTCATTTTTATTCCAGCAATCTTTCATAATCTTCATCATGATGTTTTACCTCCAAAAATAATTCTTATGTTCCTTCGAACAAATATATAATATCGCAATTGTCAAATTTTGTAAGCTGACAAAATAACCAGAGTTCCACTAATTTATCTGGGCAAAAATAATAAAACACCCGAATATGATCGGGTGCTTAATGGGTTGCTTATGTTAATTGCGAATATGGATAAACTCTTATATATTTAACCTGGGAATAATCAAAAGAACAATAGTAACCGTTAATATCCGTAAATGACGTACCTTCACCGGACATATTTGTCATTAGCACTAACTTGGGATCATCATTTAAGGATCGGACTAGTCGAAAAATTTTGTCCTTTACTCCAAAATGGTACTCAATAATAAACTCTTCCATAATATCACCTCCATTATCTAAGGATTCGACATAATGGGAGGATTTTCCTCTTTTAAGGTAAAAAGGGCGTACTTAGAATGCGCAGCCAGTCGGCGATGCAATCTAAGTACACCCTTATTTCCTCAAATAATGGTAACTATATAAATCAAGTAATCAGTGTAATCATCCGATCTATATAAATACTCAGTGAGTTTTTGCGGGTTATCGGATCGGCTTTCGATAAAAGCCTGAGCTTGTTTCAAGGTTCTATAACCTTCTTGGCTTACCTTACCAAAGCCACCTTCGGGAATGACTTCCACAATATAAACTTCCATATTGATTTTCCTTTCTTTTAATTGTTAATGATTTCATAGTTTCCAACAGTGGGGGTAATGTACAGTTTATTTCTGTACAATCTAGAATCTCGGATACCCACTCGAACTCCATACAGTTTATTAGTTTCTCTGATCCTAACTTCATACTCAAAATTCCAAATGAAGTTATGATCCTGGGCCACCGCCCACCATAAATTTCTTCGATCTTCGGGCTGCGTACGGATATTCTCCTTAAACCATTCGGGGTTGACTTTAACCTTCATATTTATTTCCTCCATAATATTGTGTGGATTTATTTACTATGGATATTATACTGCTATTTCCATATTTTGCATGCTGACATAATAAACGGGATTCCACGGATTTTTCGAGCAGTTTTTATAACATAAATATCCATCAGAAGTTATAGTTTTTTCCTATTATTTTTGTCGGTTTTGTCGGCATACGAATACGGCTTTACGCGATATAATTTAATTACGGTTGAACAAACCTCCAATCAATTTTTACAATATTAAAAGGAGAAAATTATTATGCTGAATCTGAATAACATTGGTCGCAAGGGTCTGCTGCGTATCACCAAGGAGCTCGAGATCAAGGGCGTCTCCACCATGAAGAAGGACGAGCTGATGGAAGCCATCTCCGATGCGATCGATAAGAACGAAGAGCTGGTTGCTGTCGTTGAGGAACTGGTCGCCCAGATCGAGGCTGAGACCCCTGTGAAGGTCAAGAACACTGCTACTCCCTCCTTGGGTATCAAGGAGCTGACCTTCAACGGTAAGACCCAGAGTATCACTGCTTGGGCGGCTGAGGTTGGTCTGCAGCGTCCCGCTCTGTACGATCGCATCAATCGCCATGGTTGGTCCGTTGAGGAAGCTCTGACCATTCCCGCTGGTGGCCGTCGCAAGTCTGCTAAGACCGAGGCTGAGTCCGAGGTCGAGAATGTTACTGAGGACGCAGAATAATTTCAAATAAAAAATTCCCCCTCACTTAATTGTGAGGGGGAATTTTTATGCTTAAAGACTCATCTTGAATGCTGGAATGATCTCAAGCTCTCCAGTTATAAAATCTTTATGACGACTATTGATTTTCACCAAACCATCTAATTTACAACCATGCTCGATAAATTGAGCAATGACATTAGTTAAACCGGAGAAAGTGCTGGAAATTGTAAACTCATTGATTCCAAAATGTTTACAATTTTCAATGATCTCTTTAATATCATTATCCCAAATTACATCCCCAAAATTAGGAAACTCATTACCCGCTTCTAGACTATACAGATAAGCATAACCGAAAGTAGGATTCATATTAAGTTCCGCCCAATTTGATGCACGATCTAAGGTTTCTAAAACTTCAATACGTTTTTTCATAATGATCGCCTCCTATTATTCTCTCTATAATTATAATAACGCGTTTCCCAAAAATTGTACGCCGATAAGCGCTACCGGAGCGGACAATATTATACGTTTTGTCCAAAATATTTCCAAATTTTCTGACACTTTGTCAGCATACAAAACTATGAATATTTGGTATAATATTCATAGTGAATGAAACCAATAAACCACTTAAATATATGGAGGTACTCATCATGGCAAACTACAACGAAATGAATTCCAAGCAGCTCAAGGAACTCGGCAAAGAGAACCACATCAAGAACTGGTGGAACCTCAGCAAAGCAGCTTTGATTGCCGCTCTTTCTGAAATTGACAACAATGCAAACGCTCATGAGTCTGAACCTGAAATCGTGGAAGTTGAAAAGATTGCACCTAATACACTTATTCAAACCGATCCCCCTGAAAAGATCGTGGCAATCGTCGAATATGAACCTGAAGAACTTAAGAAACTTAAGAAACCCAACCTCAAAATTCACGATCTGACTTTTAATGGCAAGACTCAGAGCATCAAAGAGTGGGCTGCAGAGCTGGAAATGCCTTGGCCTACACTGTATGATCGTATCAATCGTAACGGCTGGACTGTTGAAGAAGCATTAACAATTCCTCTCGGCGGTCGTCGTAAGAAGTAAATAAAAAATGAGGGACAAGCATTTAGCTTGTCCCTTGTTCTTATCCGTTCCAACGAGATTTTGTTTTACGAGTATCTATGTGAATGCCCCAAGAATAAATGCCAATACCACCAGTATTACCCATAACATCCTCAGCAATTTTTGCCATCTTAGTCGGAGTCACTCCAGAAGGTTTTCCTAAATCCGCGGCCGTACCATAACGATGTTGAGAGTTACTTACACCGCCCACGCGAGCATTATGTTTCTCGCAGCGTAGACCGCTATTTATTGGAATTGGTTTTCCGATGCGGTGTCGAATTTCATCTGCGATTCTTACCATATTCATATCAATATCCTCAGGATAGCCGTTACAATATTTACCGCCGCACTTACAAGCAAACTCGGATTTCTTAAAATGTTTTATATCTTTCCAAGGATCGTCGCTCGTTTCAGCCTTGGAGATCGACTTTTTGAATTTGTCATTAGCTACGGCTAAAACGGCCGCACTCTCAGTTTTCGGTCCGAAATCTCCATCGGCAGTCAAACCGTTTGCTTCCTGAAAATCTCGCGTGGCATCTGCAGATTTTGCGCCCCACTCCCCATCAATATTTCCAGTATAGTATCCCAGATAAAATAGTAAGCATTGTTTTTGTCTGATTGTCATGGTTGATCTCCGTCCTTTTCTATAGTATGAAAAATGAAGGGCTACCAACTTTTGATCGGTAGCCCCAGATAAATTATTCTACATTCACTTCAGGCAGACCGGCTACAGAGGTCAGCAGAGACAGCATACCCGCCAGCGCGGAAGCGGAAGCAACCAGAGTCCAATTGACTTCACCCACGGCCGCAGCGGTGCCAATGGTAGCAACGGCCGTTTGAGCTACAGTCTTGACTGCGCGAACACCTGCCGCCTTCATCCAGTTCATCCAATAAGTCTTGTTTTTCATTTTGCAACATCCTTTCTGTTCAAATGCAGTTCGTGAATTTCTTCGTACATTTTTGTTACCATGCCGTTGCCGCCTAAGTCGTGATATGCTTCGTACATCTCACAAAAATTCTGGTAAGCGTATGAAGGGATATGACCTAGTTTCGTATACTTGTCATGATATTCGATAAGTTGAACACGCAAAAGGAGCATGGTGCCACGGCTATTGGCATCACGCTCCTTTTTCTGATCTTTCAGCAGATATACAATGTAGCCAAGCAAAATCGGCAGGACGATTTTGTATGTCTGCATCAAAAATTCTCCCATTGGAACCACCGCCTTTCTATGATCGCCCCGTCAAAGTTCTTCAACAGTCAAATAAGTCTGCCAGCCGTTAGCGGCAGAACCGCTTGATATGCTATCGTTTTCGTTGCCCGTATAAAACACCGCCTGCAGCAAGTCACCCTCTTTGACGGAAACAATTATAGGTGTCAAGGTTTGCATCTCGTGCTGGGAAGCCGTGATATATACAGTGTTCCAAGCAATGCTTGTTGTATATCCTTCTGACACTTTCTGTATTCGGATATGCCTTAGACCATTAGTGCTTCCGGGACTAATCAGCGTTTGACCGCTCACTTTGACATATTGGATATTCTCACCGATTCGGATTGCACTGCTCTCCAGCGTTAATCGGCCACTTGTAGACAATACGATCTTATTAAACGGTATTTTTGTATAAGTGTTGACAGCACCCAATACGGCATTTGCACTCAGGGCTGTAGTCATAGCGGCTTTGGAATAAACCTTTTCAGAAGCAACGGGGGTCAAACTGCTTTGCCACCAGTCATAGTACCGCCAGATATTATCGGCACTTCTGGTAATATCTCTTTCCCAAACGGCATTACTACTGTTGTACGGAATGAATCTTTGCCGAATGTACGACCACTGCTCAACTCTGATTCCTTCGCCAGTTGCCGACCAAACTTCAAGCCGACCCGCTCTGGCAACAGGGATATTGGCGCAAGTTTCAGCAACAGCATTGCTTTGAATTGCATAGCATCCCGGTTCCATGTAGTCGTTCAAATCGCTATTGGAAGGAATAGCGGGAAGCCTATCAAGCCCCAATACCTTGCCAGAAACAGGCTGATTGAATCGGGCAGGCAGTCCAACATCAAACAAATTCGATTCTTCTGCGATCTTGCCGATAGCCATTGCTGTTCCGTCTGATTTCCAGTGCATAATGGTGAACGCTGTAGAAGCACTGGTTGCCCGTTTTGTGGTTTTGAAATTATCTGTTACAGAAAGTTCAACATTGTAAGAACTGCCACTATCGGCCGGGAAAATATAGGTTGCATCGGTAACGCTATACACATTGTTATAAGCACTAAGCGCAACACTTGTGTAGGTACTTTCCGTTGTTTTCTTATATTTCAGAGTATACGAAGCTGTGTTTTTACTGTTTAAGCTTTCAACTTCTGCGCTGAATGTAGCTTGGACATAATTGCCCTGATCGTTTTCTGTGCCGTCACTATCGCAACGTTTAACAGTCAGCTTGATAATGGCAGGTTCTACGAACTTCGATACAGCTACACTCACAGAAGCAGAGCCGCTACGCCCTCTCTTGTCTGTAACTGTTGCGGTAATAGTAACTGTTCCCGCAGTTGTTACCGTACCAACTCTGAAAGATGCAGTTGTGTACTTCGCATCATTCACCATTGTGCTATAAGATGCAATAGGTGAACCGTAAGAAGTAGTAGGCGTAACAACAACATTCAATATTGAAAGTCCGGCGATCCATTTGCCGTAAGTTTGGGCATACCCAGTAGAATCCGTAACACTTACAGTACATGAAGGTTTTACACTTGACGGGATTGCGCAAGTAATTGACTTTGTGTTTGTACCGACAGTTTGGCTTCCATTGTATGTGGTGATTGCGAACTTTACGGCTACGGATGTACCAGTTGTGTTTTGACTTGCCAGTGAAAGCGGTGGTGTCCAAGAAATGCTTGTACTGCTGGATTTTGTACAGATTGTTCCAGATGCACCACCGCATTCGTATGTGATTGTATGTGTGAATGCGCTAGAGTTCGTTTCCACGGTAAGCACTTGAGCCGTTCCCAATGTTCCGTTGGATGCTGTTACCGTGCTTGCACGAAGTATTGTCGGCAACGCCTTAGAAAAAGAAGCGGAAATCGTACCGCTACTAACGCCTGTGGTATATTTTGCAGAACAATAAAGCGTTTTGCTTCCTGTGGTACTATCGTGCTTTATGGTAACAGTCCTACTGTGCAGTGTCTGGCTACCGCTTGTGGTCTTTCCCGTATTGAATGACGATGTAAACGCATATACTACGCCATCAATCGTCAAGCTGCCCGATTTTTCAAGCAGATTGTATGAACCGCCAGTCCAGGAAGCTTTTACGGTTACAGTCACATTTGATGTATTGTTTGCTACGCTCTGACTGTTAAGCGTATAAGATAAGCTAAGAGTTACAGCCATTTCTTATCCTCCTACCTTCAAGAACATCAGCGAACCATCAGAACGGGGAATGTACGCAAAGTTTCCGAATTGCGCCCGTTCGTTTACATTGACAACAACGTTGCCAGTGTGGAAATCCACACCATCCCAAGAGCCGAATGCTACACCGTTTTTACTGAACACAATGCCGTCTGTGTCAATGGTCAATGTGATTGTGTTTTCGCCGCCGCTAATTGTAATGCCGTTCTGCGAAAAAGAAATATGCTTGTAAAGCTGATTGAATTTCGTTTGCAGATCACTGTCAACGCTATTGATTGCTTCTGCATTGGCGGTGAAGTTCATTTCAATTTTTTCTGCATTGACACCAAGACTTGCACTTGTTTCGCTTTTGAATGTTTCGTACTCGCTCTTCTCGACAAGGGATTCCGTTGCAGTCAGTACAATATCTTCGCAAGTTTCAACAATGCTTGTTTGCTGATTCTTAATCGTTTCGACCAAGCCATCATTGACAGCATCAATCTTTCCATCAACATCTTCTGGGGCGGGTGTCCAGTCAGTTGCTTTGTTGCCCTTTTCAAGCTTTACGTTCTTGAAATACAAATCGCCGCTAAAATCGTTGGCATAAATCAGCAGTGTCATTGCGGTTGGGACTTGTGCGAATCTTACAATGCAAGATGTTCTGACCCATCCAGCATTATTGAGCGCACTAAAATCCCGGCTTCCACTTACAGTGGTAGCACCCAACCACCTAGAAGTTCCATTATCGTCATAAGACCCAGAAAAGCGAAATTCCACAAGAGGGCTTGTGCCTGCAACAAAGTTATCTAACCGAATATCGGCACTGATTACATAAGTCTGTTCCAAGTCATTCACTTCAAGTTTGCTGATAATGTCTTGGCTTACGCTCGTCATTGTTCCAGTTGCGCTGACAATATGAGCGCAATCTACACCATCGATTGTTGTAATTTCAGCTTCTATGTTGTTCCAGTTCTCAAAACTCTCTTCAAAACTGCTGTTCAGAAGAAGGTTTCTGCCGCCAACTTCAAATTTTGCAACTTCCTCTTTGGTTGCAAGCAATGTGATTTGTTCGGAAGTCTGCGTTATCTTCGTTTCTGCGGTAGTTACCCGGACTGCAAGAGCATCGACAGCGGCTTGTGCTTGGTCTGCGGCATCCTGGGCATCGTCTGCGGCTTTCTGCGCATTATTTGCGGCAGTTTGGGCAATATCTGCCGCATACTGTGCATTGGTTGCCGCTAACTGTGCATCATCTGCTGTGGCCTGTGCCGCTTCTGCTTCTTCCTTTGCCTTATCTGCCGCCGCCTTTGCCGTTGTGACTGCCGTTTGCGCCGCCGCAATTTCCGCTTCCGTTGCACCAACTCTGGAAGTTACCTCTGCAAGATTCGCTTCAGCGGCTTTGAGATCACTTTCAGCTTTTGCCGCTTTGGCATCCGCATCATCTGCCGCCGCCTGTGCATCTCTTGCCGCTTGTTCTGCCGCATCTGCCTTGGCCTGTGCATCAGCGGCATTGGAAACTGCGCTGTCGGCAGTGGCTTGTGCATTTGCTGCCGCTGTTACTGCTTCATCTGCCGTGGTTTGAGCAGCAACGGCATTTTGGGCTTCATTTGCTACAGACTGCGCAATTTTTGCATAGTCTGCCGCTGCGTTTGCTGTTGCTTGAGCATTGTTTGCGTTTATAGCGGCTGTATCGGCGGTTTCCTGCGCTTCTGCGGCGGTTTTAGCCGCTGCGTCGGAATCTGCCTTTGCTTTATTTGCGGCGGTCTGAGCTGCTTCTACGGCGGCTCTAGCTGCTGCGATTTCAGCTTCGGTTGCATTACCTCTGGACAGTACGGCTTCCAGATTTGCTTTAGCTGTTGCAAGATTTGCTTCTGCTTGATCAGAGATAGCTTTTGCGCTATTAGCTGCTGCTTTTGCGGTGTCTGCTTCTGCCTGTGCATTTGCCGCTGCCTGCGCCGCTTCGTCTGCCGCATCCTGTGCGGCTATCGCATCGGCTGACGCTTGGTTCGCTTGCTCCCTTGCCGCTTGCGCTCTCTTTTGCGCCTTTTCAGCTTGGGTTTGTGCATCGTTTGCCGTTTCATCAATTGTGGACATCATCGAAACGGTAGAAGAAATCATCGCCGCATTCTGCGTGATTTGAGATTGCAAGTGTGCTTCCGCTTCCGTCAAGTCCGTTTTCCGGGCATAGTCGGCCTGCATGGTGTGTGATACCGTTTCCAGTCTTTCGCCAAGCGTTGCAATTTCTTCTTCTGCTTTTTGTGCGTCCAGTTTTGCCGCATCCGCAGTTGCTTTTGCTGTAGCCGCTTCTCCCTTTGCGATTTCGGCTGTTCCGATTGCTTCTTCCGCTTTGGTTGTTGCGGTTTCGGCCTTGCCCTGGGCAACGACAACAGCCGCACTTGCATTGGCGGCATCCGCTTTTGCTTGTGCCGCCGCTTGCGCAGCTTCGTCAGCTTTGGCTTGTGCTTCGCCAGATGCTGTCTTGGCTTCGTTGGCGGCGGTGTTGGCTTTGTTGATATTCTCTTCCATGGAAGCAACGCTTTTTTCCACAGTGTCCACAGCCGCTTGTGCATTATTTGCTTTGGTCTGTGCTTCTGTAGCAGAATCTTTGGCATTGTTTGCTGCTTCCAAGGCTTCATTGGCTTTTTCTAGGGCTTCAACAGAACCCGTAAAAGCTCCTTCAACTTCAGCCTGTACCGCTTCGGCGATTTCGTGTGCTTCCTGTGCTTGCAGCAATGCGGCATCGGCCTGTGCCTGTGCTAACATAGCCGTTGCACTTGCGGACATCGCAACGGAATTGACGGTTGCAAACTGTGCAGCAAGGTCAATAACCTTCTGAGAAATACCACTACCCTTGATAAGAAATTCACCAAGGGTAGCTTTGTGGTTTTGATCCGCAATGGAAGTTTCCAACTTAAGAATTCTTGTGGATAGATAAAGTTCGCCTTCATCGTCCACAATATTCACCCTGTCACCAACTTTGACATTTTCGGGCAGCTTGTTTATATCAACTTCGTAATTCACTTCCATGTCACAGATTTTTTTTAACTCTGTGATTGCATGAGAGCAAAGAGTCTGCTGATTGGTTGTATCGTAGGAATACTGTTTTACGATGTGTCCACCCGCTTCAAGGGTTGCACCATCTTTCCACAGATACCTTGACCAACGTTCAAGGGCTTTACGGGATTTCAGAATTGTGCCGTCAACATAGAAATCGCCATCATCGTAGCTGTAGTTCTTCAATGTGATTGGCTTATTCTTGTTTTCAGGCGTACCGCCCGTACACTGCAAAGCCGTTGCAAGATTAGCAATGGATTTCGTCGTTACGATCCTATCAACATCTTGATTCAGACGGAGCGGGATTCCAATATCTTTTCCACGTTCTTTATAGAAGTTGATATATTTTTTTGTGACAGTCAGCCCATCAATCTCGAAAGAGTAGGACACTTCGCAACCGTCAAACTGTGTTGCAACGCTTGCAATTCTTTCGGTTGCTGTAGATTCTCCATCCCAGCTTAATTTCCGGGTAAGGCTTGCAACCTCATTGATGCCGATTACAAAGCCCGCCCCGGAAGCATACTTTTCGATGTAATGCGAAATTGGATATGCTTTATCCGCTTCATATTCGCCTACAACCTCATTCAGCAAGTCCATTCCATCATCTTCAGCATAGATATAGACTTCTTGATTTTTGGTATCAATTTCTGCTTCAATGATCTGGTAGAACTCGTTTTCTTTGTCATTGCTTCGCAAAACGTAGTTGCCTACTTCTGTATAAGCTTCAACATCGGCTCGGGTGTTTTTATCGAAAGGAATCTTGCATTCAAAGATAGCAACACCCGTTTCAACATCTTCCGTTTTTAGGTCTTCAATCACTGTCAAACCTTTCGGAAGACTGGTGCTTGCTTGTCCAAGTATATTCAATTGCCTATCAGCAAAATATACGATCATAAAAACACCTCACGATAACGAAGCTTGATTGTCGGGGCATATTCGTCAGCCACCCAATCAGAATATGCGAAGCCAATTTGGTTCAAGCCGGGTTCTAGGTAAAATTCTTCCCAATCGTTGCCCAATGCGCCCAACTCAGGTGCGGAAACGCCGTTCAGCAGGATTTCACCGCTACTGCAATCAGCAACAACAACATCGTTTGCGGTGAATTTGTTGGGAATATCCTTCAGCGTATTACAATTGTTTTTGACGAACTTCACCCAATTAAGTCCGTTATAAGTCAAAATAGGCTTGTCGGAGAATGCTTCAAATGCAAAAACAACCTTCTTTGCTTTGGAATCCGTGATTGCATCATCCGTATACACCGTTTTAACTCCCGTGAACATTGCAAAAGTAACTTTATTTCCGCTTTTTGTGATCGTGGAAGCCTGATCAATAGGCACGCAAGTTTTCTTGTTGTAGTAATTAGAATAGGACAAATCGAAGTTTTTGCCTTTATAAACCTTGCCGCCAACATAGTAATCGATGTTTGCAGTCTTCTTCGTAGAATTTTTGTAGATTCTAAAGCCCGCAACCACATTGCTTGTGTCATCTATCAGCAATGCCGAAAATGCGCCGTACTGTTTTGTATCTTTCTTTCCGCTGCCGATAGACAATCTTTGATTGATGGTCAATGTGAAGTCAGTTGCGCCGACTTCTCCAAGTAAATCTGCATCAATGTTTCTTTGCATGGTAGCAGCGTGCCATGTACTACCCGTTCCGTAGTTTGTAGCGGTAAGGTAATGCTTTTCGTTGACATTTGCCGCCCACTTGCTGATTTTCAGTGCCTTACAGCTAGTTTCTTTCAACGTACCCGCTGTGCCGTAACTGTCATTTCTGTATGCTTTGAACTTGATACCAGAAATGGAATTTGTTTCAGCCTTCAACCCGGTAACTGTAACGGTCAACCCCTTTGTATGACCAGAGTTGCCTTTCCATGTTGCATCACTGTTTTTTCTGAACACAATCTCATGCCATGTTTTATTGATATAAAGACCAACAGCAAGAGAGTAGCCGAAGTACGAATCTTCGTTACCAAGTGCCACAGTAACAGCAATATCAAGCTTGACCGTGGTTTGAGTTCGGTCATAGGCTTTGGCTGTGACGGTATACTTGAAAGTTGGCTTGTCAGCTTTGCTTGTGGCGGTGAGAAGTGTTCCTTGCGTATCAGGAACATCCGTGTACACGGCAGGTGATGCAGTGCCGATGCCCAAAGTGCCGACCTGCCCAAATTCTGCGGGCATGCCGCTTGCACTGTTCAATGCCCACAATCTCTTTGCTGCGCTGCCCCAAGCAGTAGTCGAAGTAAAACTCTGATTGATAAGGGTCTGTGAAGCCACGCCAACCAGAAGTTCCGTGTCTTCCTCTTCGGGATCGCCAAGCTGAATGATCTTTTCCTTCTCGTTGAAGAAAGCAACATAACCGCAATCGCCCGCACCTGTCAACGATCCGGCCGTCACACCATCTGCGGCAACTTCTTCTTCCTTGAAAAAGTCTGCTTCAAGTGTAGGGTAAGACTTGTATGTGCCGCCGTAATTGACCAGAATAGCACCACTTGCCATATCGGTATAACCTTCATGTTCAACTACTGAATACTTGAACGGATCAGTGCAAAGAATCTCGATTTCACCAACAACGGAATTTGCACCGGGTTCAACCTCCCCGATAAAAGAAGGCGTACCAATGAAAAATTTGTCGGGTTCATCGTTGAAAATCAGTTCTGCATCTTCCACATTCAGAATGCTTCCAAGCTGATTATAAGCTTCTCTGAAAGATTCGTTTGTTTCTGCAACAAGCCGATAAGTAATAATGATTGTTCGTGCCGGAAATCTCTTGCTTTTCAGCACTGATCCGTCACGCACTCCCGTTTCATAGGTTGTAATTTCGGGGGAGAGTGCTTCACGCCCGGAAACGTGAAGCGTTCTATATCCCGAAATCTGATCCTCGATATATACGCCGTTAATTTGTACGGCTTCGGAGGGCAGTACGACACTCTCCGAAACCTCAGTTACATCAATAAAGTTGTACATACTGCCCTCTTACACCTTTCCTCGTTTTCTGCTATCTCTCGTTTGTCGCTTGTCAAGTTCAGCCTGTGTATACGGGGCTGTCACTCTTGCAACTTCCTTTGCGTCCACATTCACAGGAACAACAATGGTATATTCTGCGTTGCGGTAATAGTCGTAATCAGCGGACATTTCGCCGCCGTATGCCATTGCAAGGTTAGGCGTTGCAACTTGCGGAATGGAAACAAGACTTTCAGCAGCATTCCATACATCTCGCTTCATGTTGGCAATACCAATCGCATAACCTTCACCGTAGTATTCACCAAGACCCATTGCTACACGGGACGGGCTGCGAACCTGAGCCGCCAGTCTGATTGCTTCTTCAGCTGCGTCCGCAAGAGCTTTTGCAGCTGCTCGAACGTTTCCAAGTTGTTTACGCATACCAGCTGCCAGACCTTGACCGATATAAGAACCAGCACTAAATGCGCCAGAATAACCAGAGCGGAACGCCGCTTGAACAGCCGCCATAGTTTGCATTGCGATTGCAGGAGATTTGCTTAATCCACTCTGCATTCCTTGAGTGAAGCCCTGTCCGACTTTCATGCCAGCATTCTGTGCTTTGCTTGCGGTATCATCAAAAGCACTTGTGATCATGCTCATTGCGCTCTTGGCCTTGCTACCAAGGGCACTCAGGCCGCTTTCCACAACCTTTACGGAACTTTGCATACTCTTCAAAGAGCTTTGAGCCGTTTTTGCGCTGGATGCAATAGATTTCATGCTAGACTGTACAGCTTTCAGAGCCGCCGCCATGACAACAGCACCCGCCGCACCAGTGACCATGCCTGCACCAAATACAATGATGCCAGCAGAAGCAACCAAAGCGGAAGCACCAACAGTCAGCAACGGTGCATTTACAATCAGCAAAGCCGCACCCAAAGCCGTAGAAACGCCCAGCAGTGCCGCAAAAGAAGCAGTCAGCATAATTGCACCAGAAGAAGCCATCGGGAATGCTGCGCCCATCATCGCCACGGATGCCGCACAAAGCATGATGCCTGCACTCAGAACAATTGCACCAGCCGCAAGAGCAAGAACACCTACCGAAGCAGCCAATGCACCAGCACCAGCAACAATAAGTCCTGCGCCCAAAACAAGTGCCGCCGCTCCTGCAAGAGCCGCACCGCCTGCAAATGCAACCATGCCTGCGCCAAGCAGTGCGATTGCTCCTGCGCCTTGTGCGCCGTAAGTGGCGATAGTAGGCAATACCGATGCAACAATAGCCAGAGCCGCCGCCGCCAGAATTGCACCAACGCCAACAAGGGCAATAGCAGCACCAAATGCAATGAAGCCAACTGCGCCTGCTGTCAGAGCCGTTCCAAGAGCCGCCGCACCCACTGCAAGCAGTGCAACTACAGCAACCATGCCGACCATAACGCCGATAGCAAGACCGCCCGCGTTCGCTAGGGCAATAGAAGACTGTGCCATTAAAGCAAAGCCTGCACCAACCAGAAGAACAGCAGCACCCATCATGAGCATTGCGCCGCCTGCCGTAAGAACAGACGGGCCAAGTGCGCTCAATGTCTTCAGCAGAGCTGCCGCACCAATACCGATTCCGACAAGGGCAACACCCATGCCAGCCATTACACCAATAGCCAAACCGCCCGCATTGGAAAGTGCAATTGCAGATTGCGCCAGTAAAGCAAAACTTGCTGCAATCAGCAACACGCCTGCGCCGATCATAAGGAACGCCGCACCAGCAGCAAGCAACTGTTTTGCGCTAGTTGAAGCCGCACTTCCTGCCGCTTTTTGACCACCAGCAACGCCGAACAATTTAGCTGCTAAGCCCTTTATACCTCCGGCTGCCAAAGATGTAATAGACGAAGCAAAGGAAACCATGCCGGGTACAACCGAAGATACAAACTTGAAGCCCTTATATGCAGCAACAAGTCCGATCACATAGGGCAAGCATTTTGCAATGGTGTCGGAATGCTCCAAAAAGAAGCCGCCAACAACCTTGATTGCTTCGCCCACTTGCCCTGCAATATCTTTGAACGCTTCCCAATAGGGCTGCGCTTTTTCAATTCCTGCGGTTACTTTGTCCGCTAGTGCTTCACCGTCAATTTCGCTGATCTTGGTAATGATTCCATCAATGCCGCCAATAGCCATAGTGGAAAGCACATCAAAAGCCGGGGTTAGCTTATTACCAAGGGTTTCTTGTAAGCCTGCCATAGCTTCATCGACGCCCTTGTAGGATGTTGCAAGCTTCTGAAAGCTTTTACTGTTGCCGACTTTATCAATTGCAGCAAAGAAATCTTCCGTCTTGATTTTGCCATCCTGAACAGCAGTGACCATTTCAGAAGTGGACATTCCCATTTCTTTTGCAACAGCCGCAATGCCTGCGGGTGTCTGTTCCAACATCAGCTTGAAGTCAGCCCATGCGACCTCCGGCTTTGCTGCCATCTGCACGGCCTGCTGCGACAGTGTTTTCATTGCCTGTGTGGGATTCTCAGCTGCAGCAGCAAGTCCACCAAAACCCGTCACAAGTTTGTCAGCGCTCTTTGTTCCAACGGATGCTAACTGTGCATAGGTGGAAGCCATGTCACTGGAACTGTAAATTGAATCCTGTGCAAACTTTTGAAGTGAAGTTTTTACTTTGTTGATTTCACCTTCGCCCTTGCCCAGAATCTTCATGTTTCCGTCAAAGGTTTTCCATGCTTTGTTAGAACTGTTGATTTCGCCGACAAGGTTTCTTGCGCCACTAGTCAAGGCACTGAATGCCTGCTGTCCCATGCCAGTCAGAACACCAAAGGAAAAGCCGCTTTTGATCTTGCTGCCAAGGCTATCAATTGCACCGGAAGCACTTTTGAGAGTAGAAGAAAAGCCCTTGTCCGTTGCGGACAATACAGCTTTTACGGAATAACTTTCTGCCATGTCCTCACTCTCCTTTCTTCAAGAACTTGCCAATGCCGGAAAATCTGCTTTTCTCATTGCTTTTTTTCGTTACTTTTTTGATTTCTTTTTCGTAGTTATAGAACCGCTCAAATTTGCTGTATACAGGCTTGCTCTTGTTCTTGCCAGACTTTTTCTCAGCTTTTGCAGCAAAAGTCAGCCAAGCTTGCAAGTGATTTCGATAGTCCATATCCACTTGCTTCAAGCGCACCGCTTCCATAAGCAGTTGATATTCGGGGATCGTCAAACGATCTACTTCTGCGAAACTCTTATAATCCAAATAACGAAAGCAATTCAAAGCAACTTCCCGGTACAAGTCCTCAAAGGTCGTTACTGCTTCGCCCTCTGCTTCTCCACTTCCGCCATCATCGTGTTCACGATTTTCTTGGTAGCATTGGCTTTGCTTAAAAAATCCACGACATCCTCAAACAGCTTGTCAATGTCGGTATCAGCATCGTCAATATAAGAATCCAGAGCGGCAAGAGTGACACGAGGCTTCTGATTCTTGTTGGCAACGTCCAGCACTTCAACCAGTGCTTCAACATCACCGTCCAGGACGCCTGCAACATAATACTGCAAGCCCATGTTCTTCTTTACATCAGGCAGGCCATCAACGAAAGTACCAACCTTCTTGTTGATCTCGCGCATGAAGCCCATGCCGAAATTGAACTGATAAACTACACTATTGATAGTAAGTTCAAACATCTTTTATCCTCCTAAACTAAGAATAAAAGGGGCCAGAAGCGGCCCCATGATTATGCACCAGTCTTTGCGGTGTCCTTAAAGACATAGTTTGCAATTTCCTGCTGCTCAACAGTGACGGTAACATCACCCTTCACGCCGGAACCGTTACAAGCAAAGGTAGTGGAAACCTCGGCAAAGTCTTCGGCACTGGATGCAAGTTCAAATTCGGTCAGATATGCCTGATAGTATCTGCCCTTGAATTTGTTATCGCCGCTTGCTGCGGGTTCATCCAGATTGGCTTCCCACACTTCAATCAGTTCATCGTTGTCCATAGCTTCTTCCAGTTCATCAAACAGGGTGTCACCCTTTGCCAGAATGGAAGTTGCGGTGATTTCGACTTCGGATGCACCGGGAGTACGGATAGAACCATCCTTGGTTGCGGTGGAATCTGCATCCTTGGACTTGGTTCTGCTGTTCTCAGTGACGAAAGCCATAGCAACGGCGGCATTGGTTGCGGTCTTGCTCAGAATCCGATACAGATAAACAATCTTCTTGCCCTGTACGGCTTCTGCGAACATCTGCAAATCAATCTTCTTCATTATTTAACCTCCTAACTAAATTTCCACTCTACTTCAAGTACGCCATGAAGCAGAGGGCTTTTCGTTGTCGTGTCTGTGATAATTCTTTGGGAAATATTGCGGACAGACCATGCAAAATTGTCTGTGCGTCCGATCTTCCGGCAAGCCGACTTGATATCAAGCAGCATCCGGGAAACAGTGCCACGCAGTTTGTATTTGTTGTGCCAAACATGAATAGTCAGGTATACATTGCCAAACACTGCGCTTTTATTTGCATCATCGGTCTGTCTACAGTCACCCAAATAAACAAACGGGTACGGGGTATCATCAGGCGGCAATGCGCCATCGTGAACAGCAAAACCTTGTGCTTCAAGGTCTAGCTTTATCCGTGTGAAAATTTCCTGCTGTGGATCGTTCTGGACGGTCACACATATCACCTCACAAGCTTCTGCATATCGCTTTTGAATTTTTTGCTTTGGTCATCATGGGATGGTTTCACAAACGGCTGTGCATCCATGAAACGTGTACCATATTCCAAGTAGGGGGAATATTCCGTGGTAGGCTCAACTTCAGCAGTAAAACCACCGTCTGTGATTTCCAAGCCAATGCTGCGCTTTGTTGCGCCCGTCTGATAGCCCCTTGTGAAGTCAGCGTTTGCTTGCATTTTTTGCTGCAACTGCGAACCGTTATGACGAACAACCCGCTTCACATCATCCATGGTGGCATTCTCTTTCAGGGCTTTTTCCAGCTTGTCCAGCCCTTCGATTTTCAGCGAAGCCATCACTGCACCTCGCTTACAATCAGCGTGTACTTCAAGCGTAGCGGCCTTGCTCTGTCTACCCTGTAAACCTTATTGCCGATTCTCAGTCGGTCAAATGGCCTGTCGTAGTAGTTTTGCAGCCGCACGGTTTTTACGCCCTGCCTGATCTCACCGTAAATAATATTCAGCGTTTCAATCCCGGTTTCTGTCACAGAAGCATAACGCATTTCTTCGGTGATAATGTCTTCCCCGTGATCCCCGGTGGAAGCATCGTATGCGCCCGCTTTGATGTTTTGGAAATATACAGGTGTGTCAAATCTCATTACAGAAATCTCACCCTTCCCCGTGCGCTTTCCTTCTGGCTTTCAAGGTATGCTTGGATTTCATCCATAAAGCCGGAAAAGTCGTTATCATCGAAAGTCATGCTTTCGCCCTCGACTGTCTGGCTTTTCATGCCCTCAGAGCCGATTTTATTAAAGCGGATGATAGAAACCTCACGGATGATGTAATCAAGGCTTGCAGGCGGTTCTACGCCGCCCAAAAGCACTTTCAAGCGAGCTGATGCAGTGGAGATAATCAGCCGTAGCTTTTCGTCAAGGCTGTAGTCATCCGAAGCAATGCCAAGCAGCAGCTTTAATTCATTCAGCATTTGCGCCACCCCTTTACTTTGCGGCGGTTTTCTTTGCCCTCTTTTTCTTTTCCTCAATAAACTGGATCAGCGGAACACCCTGCAAATTCTCGCTGCCTGCCAGTTCTGCAAGTCGATCTTCGGAAACTTCCAGCCCAGAGCGGGGGAAAATATCCCCCGCATTGTATGGGTAGTTGTTGTCCTGCAAATCGACAAAATACTTGATTACTTTATACATCAAGCACCAGCAGCGGGAGTGATAGTGCCAACAATGACCTTGTCCAGCAGTTCAGGGTAGAAGACAACGCCGGACATCATCAGAGTATCAACAGTGGCATTGCTGGTAATGGGCTGATGGGTCATGCCGATCAGACCAGTGGTGTCGGAAGTCAGACCAAAAGTACGGGCAACATCGCCAGAGTTGGCAGGAATGTAAGCGCCGTGCAGGTTTTCCTTGGCAGTGGAAATGGTCTTGCCCTGGGGAACACGGGGAGAGATGATCACAGTACCCAGACCCAGGAAATCCTCCACATAAGACAGGCCAAAAGCGTTCTGCATGGTGATCTGAGCAGCACCCAGATAATCAGCAACATCCAGAGGGGACAGGAAGTGAACGGGAGTTGCACCCTCGTCCTCATGGGCAACGTTCAGTGCGCCCCATGCCTTTGCAAGAGTAGCCTGAAGGCCAACGCCAGCAGCAGTGCCAGTGCCAGCAGCCAGAACATCGAAGAACTTCTGCTTGATGTTCTTGTGGATCTTAGCAACCAGCTTTTCATCAGACTGATTGATGGCCATATCACGGCCATGCTTCTGAATGGATTCAGCGGTAGTGTTGCGGCGATACTTGTCCAGCTCCAGTTCAATGGTTCTGTCCAGAACACGGGTAACCTTAGTCAGACCAATAGTTTCACCCTCACCAACCTGCTCGGCAACCTCGCCAACTTCCATCTTGTAAATCTTGATAGAAGTACCAGCAGCCATAGCCTCCATTTCAGTAATGCCCAGCACCTTCTGGAGTTCATTGATGTTGCTAGTGAAGTTGGAAACAAAATCAATAGAAATACCAGGGGTCAGGTCAGCAGCAACATTCATGTTGGCTTCTGCGAACATCTGAATATCAAACTTCATAAACTTTTCCATTTTTATACCTCCATTAGTTAAAACAAATCTTTGTGTTCAGCCATAAGACGCTGTCTTTCGGCTCTGTTCTGAATTTTAAGAATCTGTTCCTTGGTCACACCAGAAGAAGTGCCAGTCTTGGGAGTATCGCCCTTGACCTTTTCTTTCACAGCCTTTTCAACGGCAGCAGTGAAAAGGGAAACAAAAGATTCAACAGCGGCCTTGGTAGCATCTGCATCTTCCGCAATCAGGTTTGCAAGCAGTTCATCACCAACGGAAATGCCCTTGTCAGACAGGATGGCCCGTGCCTGCTTTGCCATTTCGGTTCTTGCTGCCGCTGCTTCATAGCCCTTGATCTTATCTTCCAGAGCCTTCAGCTTTTCAGCAGCCTTTTCCTCTGCGGTCATCTTAGAAAGCCGCTCAGCTTCGGAAACCTTCTTCTCCTGCTTCTTCTGCCATTCGGCAAACTTCTTTTCAATGATTTTGTCCACATCATCATCGGTGTACTTTGCTGCGGGCTTCTGATCCTGCGCCCCGGTTGCGCTATCACCTGCACCGTCCGCACCGTTGCCATCAGCACCGCTGCCGTCACCGTCTTCTGCAAACATCTGTAAATCAAAGAATTTCTTGTGGATTTCCCAATCGAACTTGTTCATGTTTTTACCTCCATATTTTTAAGACTTTAGCTTGTCTTTTTAATCCGTAGCTTTTAAGGTGTTCCACGCCTGCACCAAATCCCGTAGCTTTTATAGCGTCTTCCACGGCCTAGACAAGTTTCACATGGTTTGGGTATTCATCAGCTATCAACTTGAAGCCAATGAAAAAGGACTTCACCAGAAGTTGCGCTTCTTCTGATAAAGTCCCATGTTTTATATCAACCGTTCCCGGCTGTATAACGTATTTAATTTGATCTTCGGTTAATTCTTCAATCGAAGCAATAAGATTTTGTGCCAGTGTCGAAACGCCAGCGCAAACAATATCTTTTCCCGGCTCTGCGTAATGTGCATGACCTTTAATGGTTATGCTGTTGTTAGTGCGTTTTACTTCAATCATTGCACATCATTCCTTGTAGAAAGCACCGCCCCGCTCATTTGGTTCCCGGCGCTCTAGGGTCAATTAACTAGATACGGTTTGATTTGGGCGGTGCTTATATTGGTTTAGGTTGTATTTGAAGTCAACGGTATAGAATGAAATTCAAAAGTATTATCGGCAAAAATAAAGACTGTTGAATAAATTTCGGTATTCCAAAGTGCGTTAAATATGATTTGATAAGTGTTCGCTGCGCACATAGGTGTGGCTATACAAGAAACAGAGTAGGAATACCCACTGCTAGACATCATGCAACTGAATTTAACAGGGCCAGCAGCCAATGCTTCCCGGATTGCCGTTGTGTCCATTTCATGGGACAAATTTCCACCGACCTCAAGAGCAGGAACGCCCATCGCAGTTAGGTCAAAAGACGGAATGGGGTCAACCGCTTCCCATTCGGTAGGCTTGCCGTTTTCGTCCACGGCTTTTACCAGAAGCATCTGTCCGGGGGTTGCTGTCTGGACAATAGGGACACCATCCGGGAGGAATTGGGGGTCTAGCTTTTTGATCTCGACAATATCTCCCGAAATACTGACGGTGTGGGTATCGCCTGTGTCTTTGGTGGCAACCATAAACGTTCCATCAAAACCATACATGATAAACGGTTCCTCTGTGGCTTCTCCGAATCCAAAAAGAGATAAGTTGCCAATGGCACCTATTCCACCAGAATCCGGGATTTCGCCTGCCACGGTATCATACCGTGTTCCGTCCCACATAACGGCATAACTGTAACCCGGAATGAGAGAAACGTTGGCTTCTGTAACGCTCATGTACCCATCAGCGTCTACGCTAAATGCAAGAGATGTTTCGGGGAATATTGTTTCATTAGTTACCGCTCGATAATGCGTCCTATTCAGCACATGACCTTCTTCGCTATCTGCGGCGTTCCAGTCAGATTGCGCAACATCGGGAATTTCCTGTGCCATCTTTGCGGCAAATTCTTCTTCCGTGCCAGTGTAGCCGCCATCCTTGGCGTATTCATAAGCGGTCTTTCCGTCTTTGCCGATTACACCGTCTTTGCCTTTAAGATCAGCAGAAGAAGTGCCGCTTGCGGAAGTGATTTTCAGAACAGTACCTTCCCATTCATGAGTAACAGATACACCGTCTTTGCCATCCTTACCATCTGCACCGTTAAATTCGCCCGATTCTTTAGCTTTCCGCATTGCTTCATTGACAGCGGCGGGGATTGCTTCGGTAATGATTTCATCCCGCCACACTTCCAGAACATCAGCATAAGCCTTTGCAACTTCATCGGTATTCCAGATAGTTGCGCCAACGGGAATGCTTTCATACACTTCACTAAACTTCTGGTATTCGATTTCTTCACCGTTCATACAGGCAAAGCGAATACAGAAATTCAAAGTACCGTCAAGCTGTGTTGCATCACCCTTAACATCCCAAGTCCAAACAACGGTATCTTCGGAAGTTTTGGAAACGCCGAAGTCTTCCACTTCATCAAAGCTTTTATTGGTCGTGGTTTCTCTTGTGGTCAAGTCATAGTGAATGTTGTTGTAATGCACTTCGACTTTGTTGCAGAGTGACATATCATGCCCTTCAATGAAGCGGGGCATTGAAAAGCTGTATTTTTCCGCTCTGTGATCGCCACGCTTTAACGGCTTTACACCAGTAGCACAAGTGATTGCCATTGTGGTTGGGTCAATTACAAAATGCGTGTCTTTGTCAATCACATTATGTTCATGCGCCATGTTTTCACATCCTTTTCAAATTACTTTTTTCGCTTGTTCCATTCCTCGGTTGTTCCACCGCTTGCAAGGAAGTCAAGCCATGCTTCATATTCGTCCGAATCTTCATAAGCGGCAGTAGAACAACGACAGTGCGGGTGAAGAGGCGGAGCATTATACCCTGGTACCATCTTATCCAAGTCAATAATTTCTCCGTCCCAATCATCACAAAGTTTACAGCATCCACTATTAGCAAGGAATATATATTGATAAAAACCATTTCTTCGGAGAGATTGCCTTTGCGCTTCGGTCTGTACTCTTGCCAGCTCTGTGCGCATCAATCTTTCAGCGTTGTACTTTGCTCCACCTTTAGCATCACCTAGAACATACTTCTCCAACTCTCTTGCAAGTTCCCTTGCACCTTTGCCTTGTATCAATCCTCGTTCCAGCAACTTGGCCAAGTCAGCTTTCATCAAATCTTGATACATCCAAATGCGGTCAGAGAAAGTTGCGTTATTGAAAGAAGCATTTACGATCGCATGCGCTTTAGTAGCATTGCTTTTCACAGTCTTACCGAGGATACCGGCTTGCCGTGTCAGCTCGTCCATCGTTCTACCTTGCAGAATATCTTCCATAAAGGTTTCAAGTTCTGCATGACCTTTTATGAGCTCTAAACCAATGTTAGCTTTTAGCATTTCTAGCCGATTGATTTTCATGGTGACATTGTAAAGCCGCATTTCTTCGTTCGCTTTAGGTGAAAAGTAATAACCTTTTTTATTCGTCTTTCCGCCATTTGCTTTACGATCCAGGGAAGCATCTCGTACATACCTTGCAGCTTTACGCTCATAGGCTTCAATATCGATCTTTCTAACACGTTTCTTTGCTTCTGCTAGGGTGATACCTTCTTTATCGGCATACTTAGCGTAGAAGCTGTTTATTTCGTTCTGGATGCCGTCAAGCATATCCCTGTAAATTCGCTTTATCTGACGATCATATTCTTTTTCTTCGGTGATATTGTGCTTTAGCTGTTCCCGTTCACGTTTAAGCCAATAATCATGACTGTTCATCGTCCGTCACTTCTTCCTGTTCAGTCGGATCATCATTGACTGAGTTATTCCCAAACGTCATCTTATCAACGATCGTTTCTTCATCGGGTTTATTCTCTTCCTCGATTCTATCCAGCTCATCCTGAACATTATCCACAATGGACAACACTCTAAGCTGAGTTTCATGAGAAGTAATACCTTCCATCTGAGCGGCAATCTGTGCCTCTTCAAGCAGATTAGCGGGAATATTAGGAGTAAACTTATAATGCAGTTTGATCCAGGAATCAGCAGGCACCTTAGAAACCGGGTGACTGAACAGCAATTTATAACGGCGATTCATACCGCTCGTAAATTTCCGCTCCTTAGTCTTTTCCAGGTTGCTCATGGCCTGCAGCTTATATTTCAGAGCAATGCCGGTTGCTGATCCGAAGTTCTCGTCAGAGATATTCGCCACCATACTAATAGCAAAAATAAGCCGCTCAAGACGATCCAACAGGTTTTCCTGTGTAGTATCGCTTTCCGGCTTATTCATAAATTCAACAATGAGCTTCTCAGCGGTATCGCCCTCAAAGTTAATAATACGGTTATCTCGGATGTGTTTCATTCCGTCTTCGTCCAGTGCAACACCGAGAATCTTCAAATAAGCATCCGCGAAGTAGTCCACATCATTTGCTTTTTCAGATACCGCTTTGTTATAGGCATTGACCATTGTGAGGACCGGTTCAAAGATGCTTTGCCGCTCCTCATTCTCGATATACTCCGTTGCAGGTACACCATTGAAATAATGAGGTCGCCACTCTTCAAGCCACTGCAAACCACCTGTGACTTTGAAATTCCGAACACCGAAGTTATTCGAAACGCTGCCAAACTCATTGCCTTCCCAATCAGTATATCTACGGATAAAATAGAGTGGTCTTTGCAAAATGGAATCGTCGAAAATCATGAACGCTTCCATAGGATTCAGATACGTAATGCACAATTCCGAATCTTCATCTACGAAGTACATCTCATAGCCCTTACCATAGATACTACAAATCTTTGAAAGTTCAGCATTGTTGTCATCCTGATCGTTATACTGATCCAGGTATTCAACATAATCGGAAACAGCCTCTTCGTCGGTAGTAGTCTTGATAGGATTTCCAATAAAGAAGCCATTCATCGTATCAACAATATACTTAGGGAAGTTTACTACGATGCGGTTATCAGGTTTGTAGTTTGGCTTTTCTGATTGGTGCAGAATATCATGGTCACTGGTATAAGCATTATGCAGCGGTTCATATCGACTCGTCACTTCCTGCTTATGCAAACCAATGAATTTATCCAGAATCTCCAATGTCAATTCTTTGTCTCTGGGTAAGTGGAACATTATATACCCCCTCTGATCGTCGTGTTCAACTTAGGTGCATTGTTCGAGATATATTGCTCAAGCGCATATCTCATGGCGTCCATAAGGTGGTTAAAGTCATCAATCGGAACATTCAGCTTCGTACCAAATTTATCTGCATCCCAGGTGTAGTTACTTATTTCCGTTATAAAGTTTACACATTTCGGATGGACGATAATTTCAAGGTCTTGAATCCACTGAATACCGTTCTTGATACTGTCTTTACCTTTTGCCGCTCCCTTGACTCTCAGCCCTAAGCCTTTCAGCTCATCAATAGACTTAGGTTCTGCGGAGTCTGCAATAATGCGTTCTTTGCCATATCCCATACTTTTAATGGTGTCTGCGATCTTCTTATTAGATAAGCCCTTCGCATACATCTCATCAAATACATAAAGCTGCTTGCGTTCTAAATCAAGCAGCCCGCAAAATAAAGTAGAAGGGTCGTTTGTATAACCAAAGTCAAGTCCGAATGTAGAAACAATACCAGGCCGACTTCTGATCTTGTCCAGGTCAAACGCTTCTTCTCTCCATTTCTCATATATCAAACCGTCTACGATACCCCAACCCCCAAGGCCAGCGACGGCATAACGTCTGGGATTGTTCTTTTTCATTCTTTCAAATACAGCAAGGTCAGCTTTATCCAACCACTCATTACACATATAATTAGTGGTGATTGCTAAGATTTCCCCATCATCCGAGATAGGGTTCTCCCGCTCTTTATAAATAGGCTTACCTTCTGTATCTCTGCCAACTAAGTCATCAAAGAAGCGGTGCTTCATCCAGTGGCGTTCATTCCAGGGGTTAAATGTCAGCGTGATCTGTTTCCATAATCCCTCAGGACATTCACCACGGATAGACTCATCCAACATGTCAAAGTCTTCTTCTTTAGTAATCTCATACGCCTCTTCAATCCACATCCAGCAAAGTACACCCACGTCAACCGTAATAGATGTTACCTTAAGCGGATCATCCAATCCTCTGAAATATATCTTTTGTCCGGTCGGTAGATATGTAGCTTCAAGCGGTGATTCTTTGAACTGCCAGAGATGATCTACTCCTAATCTATGAACCGCCCACTTTAATTCCGTAAAGCAGGAATCTTTCAGCGTTCGATATGTCTTACGAACCACTAACAGATTTGCTAGAGCAAACTTCATTATCATCAAGATAAAGAATAATGCCGTGGTTTTAGATTTCTTAGAAGCACGACTCCCCTTAACCGCTCTATATCTACCTCTGAACTTCCAGAAGGTTGCATAGCCTTTGCCAATCACATCAGGGAGATATACTTTTTTAACGGGTCCCACAAGTAAATCCCCCAATCTTCAATAAATAAAGCTCCACACTCAATTAAGGGTGTGGAGCTTTTTAATCAGCCAGGTCATCTTCCCCTGCAAATTGGACCACGGCCGTTCCTGTCACTTCTACTTTATCCAAATAGCCACCAGTCGATCGCAGCAGCTTATCAGCGGCACGAATACGATCGGCGGGAGTGATCTTCTTCTTAACCTTCCGAGCATGAGAGAAACCATCACCTTCACTTTCGGTAACGATCACTTCCTCATCCATCTCACCGCGAACCATCTGGGAAAGGATTTCTTGAATCTCCGCGATGGAAGCGATCTTGTGTTTCCGCTGTTCATCAGCCTCGGCACGTAATTCTTGGAGTCTTTCTTGAACTTTAGGATTTTTTAATAATTGGTGTCCCGCAATTCCCGCATTTTGATCATCTTTACATTTATATCCAGCATTCTTATAGGATTGGAGGGCGTTACAAGTTTGGGCATAATTCAGACAGAAATTCTCCATCCGATCACTCTTTAATCTACCCAAACAATTCACCTCCTCATAAAGAAAACCCACTCAAAAGAGCGGGCTTAATTTTTATTCTTTTGATATAAGATTTAACAATGTTTCTTCGTACGTATTAATAAAATATGCAAATGTATATCCTTTAACCGTCTTCGGCCACTGCTTTATAGCCTGAGTCAACGTGCTAACTGAAATATCATAATATTTTGCCGCAGAATATACACTTGGAAATAATTCACCTGTACTTAAATTTATTACCGAACGGCCAGTATTGAGAACTTTTCCAACGTGTGAAACACTCATTCTCTGCCGAGTACCATTCGAACGTTTAACTCCAGCACTCGATACCTCTCCACCAGAAGAAATATTATACCCGAACTTTGGATCATTACTTTTATATTCCGCAATCAGTTCAATTTCTTTCTGGCATGCTTCTTCTTTATTAAGATCGGTAAAAAGAATTTCATGTTTAATATTGTCCCAGCCATATTTAAGAATAGCATTATAAAAATGTTTATTGGTCATATAACCTTTACCACTATTCCAACGATATATTGGGTTTTTACTCGTAATTCCAATATATACCTTATCGTTAGGAGCGGTATGTTTGTAGACACAAAACATATTTTTAATACCTTCTTTTTATCATCTTCACATTATACATTATATCACGACTTTATGTATCGCGACGCATCGTCTTTTAGTTTAACCACGGCCCGATTGTGTATTCTGTGAAGTTGCGCAACCGAATATTTGGTCAAGTAACTGATACGCTTCCACGACTTTCCATCCATATAACGATACCGAATTATTCGGCGTTCAATCGAATCCAAACCACTGATCGCAGTTTCAATTCTGGTACAAAGCTCTTGCAGTTCGGCAATTTTATCTGTCCAGACTTCGGTCAGCTCTTCGATCTGTTCAAAGACCTTGCTCAAACCGTCCGTAGAATAACCCTGGGCCATTGGCATATCTGTAATATTCTTAATTCCGGGCACCATAGCGCTGGAATAAATATGATTGATTCGCTCTCTCAGCTCGGCAATCTCTTTTTTGATTGATTGGTATTGGTAAAGTAATTCTTCTACTGTCACGCGCAACGGCTCCTCTCACAAACTCATATTTTAATAAAACGAGTAATTTTTCCTCTGACAGCACTGTCATTTTAATAGAATGAATAATTTTTCCCCGGGTTCAAGATGTATCTAAGATGCTGTCCCTTACACAATGTAAAAATAATCTATCATATTATAAAGCTGCAGCTTACACTTTATAAAGCCTACTCTTACATATAGGCAAATATCGCATTTTGCGGAAGGTCAAAAGTTCAGGTTCAATATATATTTTTCTTATATATAATTAAGTAATACGTTGAAAATCGAGTTTGTAATTTAGTATAAATATAAAATAGAAAGAGTATATCTTGAACCTTGAACTGCCCTTAATGCAATATAAAGCGGCATCTTACACTTTATAAAGCTACAGCTTATATAATAGAAAGAAAATTTTACATAAGTGAAGTTCAAGATCAAAAATCACATCTTGAACCCTATCTCGAACCCTGAACTAAAACCGCTTAAAACTCAGGTAAACCAAAGTGTCGACGTATCACATTGACCGTCGCAGTCCACTTTTTACACCATTCCTCTCGCCATGCGTCAGTCATCGTTTCATGTGTTGCGTCTGACCAGTAACAATTTTCAGGGGAATACAGCCCCTCACTGTCATATCGATGCAATTTTTCACCGACTGCATATCCAACCGCCATAGCCCACTTATAAAATTCCGGATAAGTATTCCAACAAGGATCAGCTCCGGCGCGTCTGATACGCTTCCATATCTCATACAATCTGCGACCGCTCTCGGTGTTACGAATCGCCGGATCATAATTAGCGCTTCTCATCGCCGTACACCTCGCTGCCTACGGCTACCGTGGCTACTATTGTTACCGATCCCCAAAACCTCATGCAGGTCAACATGTGCCAGCAGTTCATTGATAGTTGCCTGGTGTTTGTCAGCATCGCGCTTCAGCATGTCATTTTCCAATCTCAGGCGTCTGATTTCGGTGCACATCATGATGCGCTCCGTTTCAAAGTCTTCATCGATCGGTGCTTGGGAAATCAGCTCTGTCATATCGGAAATGGCCCGACGATAACCCGCAACATACTCGCCGCTGCACAGGCTAGCCATAACTTTTGCAAAGCGATCGCCGGTCATTTTAATAGCCATAATAACTTCGGTTCTATTCATCGTAATCCTCCTCATCTTCCTCCCAGATTTCCTCATCTTCCTCATCATTGTCGCAGTCTAAATTCTCCTGCATCCATGACGGGTAACCTGTTCGCTCGATCCAAGCTATTTCCGGATGTTCTAACATTGGTCGTCCTCCTTATTTTTAAGTGATGCTCTTAACAATATTGGAGAAGAGCATCTCAAAACTTTTTCCAATTTCCGTCTTGCTCGCGTCAAAGTTCTGGACACGGTTGACTTATTCACCCCATAAATTTCCGCAATCTCATGCATTGGCTTTCGATGTACATAATAAAGAATCGCGTAATTAAGTTGGATTTCAGTCAATTCTTCACGCATGGCTTTTCCCATCAATTCAAGCGCATAAGAGCGTCCTGCATTTGGTTCATCTGCAGCGGCCGAAAGCCATTTGGAAAATGCAAATTCATCTTGGTGAATTTCACTAGCGGTCGGATACCCGTTATAATAGCTACTTTTCATATGTATAAATCCTCATACGGACATTCATCATCTAATGCCGGAGGAGGCGCGTTGGGTCTCTTCTTAAAGATTCGCTTAATTTCGGACACAAAGAATGCAAAGAGCAGTGCGGCAACAATCGTGATACTGATATAAAAAGCACCGATAATCAGATAAGCTACAATTTTAGCGACAGCTTCCATTGACTTCACTCCCACATCATTTATTCCACGGCTTGAAATTCTGAATTTTACCCAGGAGGGTTACGGGGTTACCGTCAAAGCAAATAGCTCGATCATCAATATAAACAATTGCCGGAGGCTTCTCCATTTTGACGCCATCTACCGTAATGTCATTATCATAGAGATAATTTTTGACTGCGCGCATTCCTTCCGGCGTACTGCAGCGAGTAGAAACAACCACGACTGAATAACCCGCAGCACGGATTTCTGCAATGGCTTCCTTGATACCAGGAACAGGGGGATCGGGGATAATATGCGGTTTCTGCCAGCCACTAGTATAGCTGTGGATCACGCCATCAAAATCAAATACAACAGTTTTCTTCATCTTTTAAGCACCAACTTTCCACTTTCATCAACAGAATTAAAAACTAACTGGAAATAAGGAACAGTATATTTTAAGCCGTCCTCTGTAACAATTGCAGCTTTTTGTCGATCAAACCAATGAGAACCGTCGGGATGTTCGCAATGTGCATTATAAACTTTGCATTGCCAAATCTTTTTAATTTGGTAAAAACCAAAATCCTCATGAAAGTATCGCTGTCCAATAGTAGACAGCTTAATTCTTTTCCAGCGTGTTCTTTGCTTCATATTTACTCCTCCAGTTCATCAGCATATCGACTGATCTTGCCACGATGGTTAAGCGTCAGCGCGCAGATAACGCCATCCTCATAGTTGCGGAAATGTTCAATATACTTAGCAAATCCGCTCCCAGAAGAAATATCGATCTGTCCAGTATGTCCAATGACAATTACCTTGCAATCATCGTGGACACGGGTAAGAACTTTCTTCAATTCGGCGACGGTATAGTTTTGGGCTTCATCAATAATGACCACTTTCTTGGAGAGGTTGGTGCCCCGCAAGTAAGTGTGCGTGAGAAGTTTCACAAATGCTTCGCCGCGCTTTTTACTGGTCATCGATTCGGAGCAAACATCTGTATTGGGATTCATGCCGCACTCGATCATGGCCTGATATGCGGGTTCATAATAGACTTCGGATTTCTCGGTAATACTGCCGGGAAGATAGCCTTGCTTCTGTTCCCCATAAGGCGAAACAATATAAACAATGCCGTTATACTCGTTCCGCTTATCTTTTACAAGAATATTAGCCGCTCCAATAGCGAGCGTTGTTTTGCCAGTACCAGCCGCGGCGTTGCAGAATACGATCGTTTTATCCGTGGACAAAATCGCATCCACAAACGCCGCCTGCCCCTCATCGAGATCGAATTCAAAACTTATCATTGGTCGTTACTCCTTCAAATCAAATAACCGCTTACCGTTATCCTGCAGCACTTGGTAAATGCCCTTGCTGAGAATTTCCACGATTTCTTCCTCATTTTCTACCTTGAAACCGGCATGGTTAAAAATACCGTGGAGAATTTCGTGCCAGAGGGTAATACACTGATGTTGGTGACCCTTGCTATCACCTTCGGAAAGTTGAATCACGCTCTCTGTATAATCAATAGAGCCATAGCATAATTCGGTTCCAATCCGAACAATATCATTGATCTGAATTTCATACTCAACGCCGCCAATGCGGACACTATCAGGAATTTTCATTGTTGACCTCCAGCTTTCATAAATGTATCTAACTTTTTTGTACAGTCCGGGCACAGAAGCCATCCATAGAAACTATCGGACCATCCGTCGGGCTGTCTTAGATTGTGTAAATAGTCGTAATGTTCAGGACTTCTATCAAATACAGATTTCATCGTTTCTATTTTCTCAACGCCACACCGCTGGCATTTGAATTGAAGCATGACTGTACGCCCTTTATCCGAAAGTCGGTTGAATCGCATTTTGTCCCTCCAACGCACGCCGAGCATCTTCCTCGGTAGCAAATACTTTTTCACCCCAAACGCCACGACAAACACCTTTGACTGCAATGCAGAGCCGCATATCTTCGCCGTAAAACATTTGGTGAACAATGCCTTTTTTAACTCGTTTGCCATTATTATTGAACGACTTGATCCCCCAAACTTCGTCACCCATTTTGCAGGGAAGGATTGTTACGCCATTAGCAATGAGGTAATCAACGGTTCGGTAATAGGGCATCGCAGGAGCATTTGATATAAGTGTGGTTAATTCTTTTTCAAGATTGGTCATTACCTACCTCCACGGGTTCAAACGCCATCCAATGTGTAACACGTAATCCATACCCGGATTCATGTTGAAAATGCGGATTTTTATCGACGAGGTAATATCGAAGTACCATATAAAATGGAAAATCATTATGATTATCTATAACACATCGACAAAGATAGTCTTGACCTTTCTTGGGCAGTTGCTCAGAAACAGGAATCCACGGCGTGAACTTTTCCTTACAGAATGGATAACCGCAGATTTCCCCACAATTCTTGTTTCCATAAACAACGTTGCCATCCGCCTTGTGATTAAAGTGTCCACACATGGTGCAGATGTGCATTTCTGCATCCTGCCATTGCTTCCGTAGCTGTATGACCACCTTTTCACGCTCTGCAAGATTTTCTTCCAATTCCTCGATCTGTTTTCGGAATCCCGGAACAAGTTCGTCCTGATACATGGTGAGCATTTTCTTTGTCTGCTCATACAGATGCTTGTAGTTTTCAGCCATTGTTTTTCCTTTCTCCGTAAGAACAAAAATCGTCATCAAACATTCGTCCCCATTTCTTATCGCACCAGTAGAAAACAGCATCCCAGTGCTTACAATCCTTGCACCGCACCACTTCCACCACATCAGCGGAACAAATATCCTTTGTGTCCATAAACCCACATCTAGGACATATGCAGTTAAATCTGTTCGGATTACTGACTTCTAACCAGCAGTTGGGGCAGATGTACGAATCTGCATTTTCAATCCAATGTGCCATTCGCATCACCATCCATCTTTGCACCGCAGTTGGGGCAGTAGTTCCAACCGAAAGCATAAGCGTGGTCATAGCTTCCACACACTGAACAAGTTCCATTGAGGGAATTTCCGTGCCTTTCATTCAACCACCGCCCATGCACCACTTCCACGGCATCCACGGTGGGCTGTGCATCAATACTGTCAAGCACCGCATTTGTGTCATACACATACTCGTTTTCGCCATTTTCTAGCCAGTCTTCACGCATAGCATTGGCATCAATCAGCCGTTTTTCAGTTGCCATCATTCTTACCTCCGATTATGCCGCTTGTAAATGTTGAAAAAGTTTTTCAACACAACGGCGAAAACTGCGATAACAATAACCAGCATTATCACAGAGAAAACAGCGTACAGGATGATTGCCGCATTAAAAACGGGGTTGTCAAACACGTATTCCAGAATTTCAATGATTTCAGTTGCCATCTTCAGTCCTCCCAATCAAAACGATGATACGGTCTGTCATAGCTGTTGTTTGAAAGAATCCGCTGAATTGCTTTCTGCTGTTTTCGTGACAGTGTGCTGTAATCCAGAGCGAAATCTTCACATCCACCCCTTGGATATGCTCTGCCATCGTCACAATCCCATGTGTATCTGCTTTTGCAGTGGTCACACACGCATTTTTCAGTTGCCATTCTTCCACCACCCCACACTTGTTTCCCCCGTTGCCGTATTGGTCAGCACTTGAACAGTGCAATTTTCGTGAATTTCTTCTTTGTCATAGAAATTCGTTTCAACCTTCACAGTCTCGGAAGCCCGGTGGTTCCACACCTCGCTTGCCGCGTCATCATCCATTTTTTCTTCTGTTTGACAGCCACACAAATAGCAGACAATTTTGTATTTCGGTTTCTCACCATGCTGTACTGGAATCCGAATGGCTTTGCAAGCAAACCCACCACAGAACGGGCAGGGTTTCAATTCAGTTGCCATCACTTACCTCCTGCAATTCATACAATATTGGTATGCTTCAATCTGCCCTTCCAAGAATCCAATCTTCCTATCCAGATCAGATTTTTCCTTCAGAAGCTGTTCGTACTGGATGCCGATTTTACTTTTCTCGTCCGTTAAGTAAAGAATACGAGCTTCCATTTCACGGCATTTCTGTCTTAAATCCAAACATTCAGCTCGCCAATTGTTGTCACAAGAAAAAAGATTTTTATCTTCCATCAGACGTCCTCCAAAATTAAAACAGGGCTCCGGCTACTCACCAGAGCCCTATCTACTAAACTATTAGCCTCCAGTAATATCCACAATAACGCCGCCATTAGAACCGGTCACAATTTCAGGCAGCTTGCCGTCCCACTTATCGTAATACTGCTGTTTCAGAAGCTTATCGTTCAGGGAGTCGGACAACAGCTGATTAGCTTTGGCTTCGGCTTCAGCCGCAATAATAATTGCCTCTGCCTCCGCCTCTGCCTTAGCGATAGCCGCAGCGTTCTTATTCTGCTGAATAATCAGTTCCTGCTCGGAAGCATACTTCTTATCAATAGCCTGCTGAATAGATGCATTCTCAAAAGAAATACCTTCCTTCAGACCCAGGACAGTAATAGTAATACCATACTCCTTGAAATATGCAGTCACGTTCTTCTTGACGACGTCCATAATCTTGGCCTTATTGGTGTGCAGTTCGCCGCTTTCATACTTACCGCATTCCATATTGAACTCGTCTTCGACCATCTTCTTAATATCAGTGTCGATGACGGTAGACAGCGGAGTATTGTTGTAGCGATACAGGAATTTAGCGGCATCCGCTTCCTCAATCTGAGCAGAGCAGTTCATACCAACATAAATACCGATAGCATCAGAGGTTTCGCCAAAGATAGCCTTGTTTGCGCTTTTAGCGGCGGAATCGCCAGACTCCCAAGAACGAGAAACAGGCTTGCGTTCGACAACGATCAGAGTCGCACTGGGCCGCCACTCGCCGGTATAATGCTTGCGACCAGTCTGAACCCAACGATGAGGGATTTGAATTTCCTTAGTAGGAACCTTAGCGTTGAGCAGCATCTCTTCGGATTCGAAGCTGGCCTGTGCACCAGTATCACCCACAAGGGGAATCAGGAAGGCTGTCTGAGAAGGTTCGATGGTCACGAACTCGGGCGTATCATAAGGCTTACGGAAGCAACCAGTGAACATGGTGCAACACATAACCAGGACCAGGACGAATACGATGATCTTCTTCATAATTAGTTCTCCTTTTGATTTTTGAAAAATTTGTATGTATCACGAGCAATCGTGCCAGTGAACCAAATAATAATGATGGTAAATACCACATTGATAATTGCTTTGACTTTGTTATATGTACTCATAAACACAAACAGTTCATTGGAATTCTGCATTTGGGTCAAAGCCATTTCATTAGAAACGATCGGATCAATGGATTGGGTTATTGCGGCTACAACAATCATCAGGAAAGTAAACGTAATGATTTTTGTTGCCATTTTGAAGATGAATTTGGTAGGAGTCATATTCACATCACCCGATCCCGAATGATATTAGCAATTCTGGCAACAAATTCGCTGTTAGTGGGCTTACTCCTATTTGCAGAGATAGAGTTACCGAAATAATAATTCAGCACATCATAATCACATCTGGTCCAAGCCACTTCAATCGCATGACGAAAAGCACGCTCAGTTCTGGCAGGAGTAGTATTGAACTGTTCAGCTACAGCGGGATAAAATTCTTTTGTCATAGCATTGATTATATTCGGGTTTTTAACTGCGAGCTCCACGCCATACGCCATCTGAGGGTGTCCCACAAGGTTAGCGGGAATACCAATTTGTAGCATCATTTCATGAATTTCATGCCGCAGCAGACGGTCCTTGTCTACCTTAGTCGTACCAAAATGCGCAGCGCCAATCTCAGCCATAGCTTTTTCGAATGCATCCTGATCCACGCATTTCATCAGCGCTTCAACTTTCATTTCCAGAACAGTCATACATATTTCTCCTTTTTAATTTCAAAACATTCACCTTATAAAGGTATAGCGGAGCGTGTGGGAATCGAACTCACATCTGTCCGGATCAAATTCAGCCGGCACTGTCCTCGCTCCATATATGCCCAACCAGAATTGCACTGGAGCCACTGACCTGGAGTCTCTTTTACGGGCCGAGACTTATGTATATACGAAAGGAACCATGCTGCCTCGCAAGCTGGCAACCTATTTATTAGATAGGGGTCCGATCACTACATTCGGACTTTATATCCATACGAGGCATGGCGGAGCGGATTGGACTCGAACCAATGACCTTCCCGATACGTCATCGGGACGCACCTACCAACTGCGCTACTGCTCCATATAACGCCCCGACCCGTCATCGATCAGGGCGTTTACATACGAATATCGTTGGATGATATTTTTCAGTCTGCCGTTTTTGAGGTTCGTAGCCAATCCCGAAGTGTTTAAGATTTTAAGAGCAGCGGAAAATATCATCCCAGATTTATACAATCATACGCACCACCATATTCCTTTCTTCACCGTCTCGCCTGGTGCCCACGGAGGGATTCGAACCCTCATGTCTTTCGGCCGTAGATTTTGAGTCTACTGTGTATACCAATTCCATCCACGTGGGCATATGGTGCCCCTATAAAGCGGGACCGCGCATGATCCCACGAGTAACCTCGTTGCGCTACTCTATAGGGGCTGGTGCCGGAGACGGGAGTCGAACCCGCAAGCTTGATGTCATCGCACCGACAGATTTTAAGTCTGTTTTCTGTGCCATTCGAATACTCCGGCATAAATGTTCCAACAACCGCCATTTATCGAGGGCGATGATAGTTTCAATAGATTACTACCAACTACTTTTTTAAGGGCACGTTGTGCCTAATCAAGTTTCACTTTTGTATGCCGCTGGAAACACGCGGCCGATTTTTGTTGTTGGCTTTAAGGCTAGCTCCTGCAATGGCGTCCCATCGTTCCAACTAGTAACCATTCATCTTGATGCAGGCAACAAGTACAATGTAAAGACTGATCCTTTGACGCAGGATTTAATGAAACCTTACTTGGTGGGCCGTCAGGGGATCGAACCCTAGACCTGTAGATTATGAGTCAACTGCTCTAGCCTACTGAGCTAACGACCCATTTGGTGACCATGAAGGGATTCGAACCCCCGACCCACGGATTAAAAGTCCGTTGCTCTACCGACTGAGCTACATGATCGCGTTGCCCGTCTTTCCGGGCTGTCAGAATTATTATGGACCCCACTTTGTGGGTGGCAGCGGCTATTGGATTCGAACCAATGATTATGGGGACCAAAATCCCATGCCTTACCACTTGGCTAAGCCGCCGTATTTATCCCGCCCCGAAAGGCGGGATTATTAAATTACTCGCAAAGGTTTGCAAAATACAACCAGTTGGCAAAGATCACGAACGCATAGATAAAAAGATTGGTAGCCGCAGGACTCATTTCTATCTCTCCCTTATTTAATATGTTTGTGATTTGTTTCACTCACTGTAGATATTATACGCTAAATGTCAAAATTTGTAAGCTAGCATAATAAACAGAAAATAGACTATTTTTCTAGTTATTTTCCTGTGGAACCAAATGCCCCATCACCACGAGAAGTCATGTCTCCTGTAACAAAATCCGCGATGATTGCAGGAATAATTACCAGCTGGCCGACGCGATCGCCCTTCTTTACGGTATAGTGCTCGTGACCGTTATTGGTCAGAATAGCGTGAATCTCACCCCGATACCCAGGATCAATGGGCGGCAGCTCAGCCGTCATTCCCTTTGCACTCATACCGGAGCGAGGAAAAATGAAACCCGCATAACCGTCGGGAATTTCAAGGCCAAAGCCCAGTGGGATTTTTGCAACTGCATTCGGAGCAATAACCGCGTTAACAGTGGAATAAACATCTGCACCAACATCATTATGATGTGCGCGAGTAGGGAGAGTTTGATACCCAAAATCGATAACCTTAATTTTCATCCGTAGAATCCTCCTCGATCAGTAAAGGAAAGTCCTCCTTGATAATATCCATAGGAGACCATGCTTTATTGATAGGCTTACCGCAACACATCTTACCTTCCTTACAAGGACCATTCATACAGAACGGACCGCTCTTGCCAAACATCTCAGGAGACAGCTTATAGAGCTCTTCCCAAATCTTAAGCATCACATACCGAGTCTCCAAAGTATTACGGCGACAAGTACGAATGCCGATCATATGTTGCCATGCGACAGGATTGGCGGAAATAATGAGAATATTGCGCAGACCCTGGGGCGCCATGTAGCCAGCCGCATCGTGAGGGGTTCCGGTCGCAACGGCATGCTCATATTCTTCCATTTGATCGGTGCAGGTTCGAAGATAATAATTAACGGCGTACGGACCCTGTTCCATAATCTCGTAGGGTACACAGAACTCTGAATTTCCAGAATAATCAGAATACTGAAGAGAAGCTGACATGAATGTTACGCCTGCTTGATGTCTGGTAATCTGAGCAAGGAAACGGCGAGACGCACCAACAATAGCAACATTGATGACTCCGAATCTTTTGATCGTATCATGAGGCAGATTGGCCATTGCTCTCGCCGTAGATTTCTGGTAATCCTTATTATAAAGAGTGATAAAGTCATCCATGTTGTGAATATTATGGCCGCGCTGCGTCAGACGAGCGCCGCAAACCATCATCTTCTCAGCATCGGCTACTACCTCAGGGTTGAGAATCTTAACTTCAATGGACTTCATATGTTTGTTCCTCCTCTTCAATCATTCCGCGTAAAAGTAAAAGATAGTTGATATGATCAGTGATTTTTTCAATCCACTTCTCAGTCGTAAAAGTTTCTTCGCTGCAAGCCATATCATAAATAGAGATGGTATGCTTGCACATCATGCCGCAAAGAGCTTGCTTGGGCGTACAATTCTGAACTGCTGCCGCAGTCTTAAAAGAATGAAAACGATCATCTACAGCGAGATCATACTCTTTCCCTTTCGAGGTTAAAAGAGATTTACAAAATGCAAGCTGATCGTCCAAAATTTGTTCAAAGGCTTGGTTAGTCATCAATCATCTTCCTTTCGGACAAAAATACGATATTTCTTTCCAGAAATTTTCTTATCAATAATGGCGAAATCAAAACGCTTTGTGACTTGCCTGGAGAATTCAATTCTAGACATAGGCTGAAAGTTATTGGATAAGCAGAATTCCTGATACCGTAAATAAATTTCATTAGTCGGCTGATTTTCAATTTCTTCCGAGGGATTATCTTTGAAAAACAGCAGAATGGGATTGTTAAGCTCGTTATATTCGGCCAATTCTTTCTGGACCTTGTCGGACGTAGTAAATGCCAGATTACTCAATACTCGTTTTAAGCCCTGAATACCCAACTGAATCAAATACTCCATGCTTTCTTCCGACCGTAGTTTATATTTGATGTACGGATCAAAATCGGGATCATTTTTTGAAAACTTCGCATTGAATGGCACGATAATCAGACGATCAAGAACTGCTCCGGTTTTATCTTTCATTCTCGGAATAGTATTAGCTGAGAATAAGAATTTGGAATAGTTCTTGAAATCAAACGGGGCTTCACCTTTCCGCTCAGCATTGACCCACTCACCAGATACTAGCCGCCGAAACATTGCAGAATTCGGAATAAATTCATCCTCAATATCGTCACCAATGTTTGCAAGCACACCGAAAAGTTCAGCTGTCTTAAACCGCTCTGCTAATTCTCGCAAATCCAATGCCTTAGTATTCTTATCACCTAACAAGGTTTTGATCATATCAAGATATGTGGATTTACCATTTGCCTTGTCGCCGGTTAAAATAAACGCTTTCCGAAGCTCGTTTCGTCTATAGAAAGTGTATCCAACAACTTCTTCCAGCAAGGCTCTGATTTTAGCTTCACCGCAGCTCAATTTATTCAGCGTGCGATCAGTAATTTCAGAATAAGCGTTCGGATTATAGTTAAACGGAATTTGGTTAGTAATATAAATGCCAGGTGAAAAATCCATGAATTCATCTGTGGTAACATCATAAATACCGTTGCCAAATGCGATATAGTTGGCGGGTGCCATTTCCACGTTTTCATTGATAAGCAAATCCAAATACTTCAGAACTTCAGTTCGTTTGGAAGCGCTCAAATGTGGAATATGCTGGATCATCAATGCTTCAAGCTGTCCAGGCTTAGAAACATAAATTCCGTCAATATACGCATGCAGCTGGCCGTTGATCCGTATCAGATGATGGTTGTTTTTCAGGTAAACTGCAAACTTATCAAATAAAAACGTTTTGTCATTATAGAAAATCGGTTTCTTAAATGCGTCATCACGCAGGATCGTTTCCATTTCAGAATCCGATAGCGGCTCTTTTAGGATAAACTTATTGATAATTTGAATAGTTTCACGAGCTTCATCCACCGAAAAGTCATTGCTTTGGAGAGTAAGAATATAATTGAACAGCGCTTGATTTCTGCCGTCTCCAGCTTCCATTGTCAAAAATGACATATTGGTTTTTATAGGGAACAGCCACTTGGGCACAACGTTATATTCTTCATCTTCGAACTTATCGTATAGAATTTTCCGCTCCACGCCGTTATATTTCAAAATGGAGTAGGAATTTCTAGTACCGAGTTTAATATCAGCATTAAGCCCGCAAGCAATCTTAGTTTTAGTTTTGTTGGTTGGTATACCGTTATTTTTGAATAAAAAATGTTTCCCTCGTGTAGTTTCATATACACGACAAGCAAGTTGATACTCTTCGACCAATTTCATGATGACTTCGGATTGATCGAAATCATCAATATCAATCAAAACCGTTTCCTCTGCCAAAATGCCAGCATACTCAGGAAGACTTTGTACTTCTTCCAGTGTTCTAAGCTCGGACGCCGGTTTATTTTTGAAAGGCATTAAGCATCGCTTTTCTTTTGTGGGAACATATCCTCTAAAAAGTGTCATAGCTTCACCTTTTTACTTCGTTTTGCGCAGCCACAAGAACTGGTTCTGCCTTGTCGTAAATTATGTCCGGCCACAATATGGCGATTTCCACATGCACACTGACATACCCATCTGACCACACGATTTGCTTCTTCGCGTTCTCCACTGTCGTATAAGACTGTCAATAGGCCATATCTATTGCCGACCTCATTTTTAATCACGTAGCGTTCACCCCGAATTTTTCACGAAGTCTGGTTTTAGCCATATTGATATACCAGCCTCGATCCAATTTACTCGGCACGGTCATACTATTTACATCACCATTAACGATAAAACAGCGCTCTGGAGTATTAGCAAACTTTTCGGGCTTACCGCCTTCTTTTTGTTTGAAAATACCAGCATCGGTCTTATCCCTGGATGCAAATACTCTAAAACATTTATCGGTCAATACTTTATCACCCCAAAGACCGCATTTATATTTACTTGATACTTTTACGATCTTTTGGAACATCTTAAGCTCAAGACATCCATTAACAGTGGTCTCAACCGGAATACCGCGCAGCATGAATTCGGTAATTGCTTTGTTAACAATTGGAAGATCATAATCCAAATCTGTGAGTTTCTTCACATAACCGCCCTTGGCTTTCCAACGAGGCTTGCCCTTTTTGTCGAATAACTCACCTTCGGGAACAATCACATAATTGTTTACATCTCCCTGGAATACTTTATGAAAAGTTGAAAATTCAAGCTGCATTCCGGTCCGCTCTTCCCACTCATAACAAATGTCGTCGATCTTCTCAAAGTCGGCCGCTTTATCGATCTTAATCAAAATACCATCAGTATTTGACTGGATGATTTTACAATGTCCTTCCAGTTTTTCAATAAGATCAAGGAGCAGCAATTGACCTCCAACGCAAACGTTATTTGCTTGTAATGGGTCATACAGATTATTATATTTATCCTTCATTGCGCCATAGGTACTATTTAGAACCAATTTCAAAGGCGCCTGAAGAGGATTCTTTTCAGCTTTGTATTTAAGACGAGTGTGATAAATTTCTTCGAATTTCTTCGGATCAGAAATGTTTCGACTGCAATACCCATAACGGATCATTAGCGACGGATAATATGATGCAACGTCAACATTGATGAAAATACCCTCACCAAAATATTGGTTTATCGCGCCATGCAAACCGCCCCAAGCAAAGATGTGTGGAACACCAGCAACGTCAATTTCAAGCGATTTGGAATAATCACGGTTTTCGGGATTCTTGTACCAATCCAGTACGAATTTATATTTATCGAGCTTGAGTGTATCAGGGAAAGAAATATTAAATTCGTCCGTTCGATCTTGTTTCCACGCGTTCAGAGTAATTGCTGCAAGCTGAGCTTCCGTCTTTGAAATATATTTAAGCGGTAATTTGAATGCTCGAATCAATCCCAGACGCGCGTCAAAAGTATCTTTTCTCCGTAAGAAAACTTCAAGAGTTTGCTCTACGTCATGCCGACAATATTTAATAGTTTCATCAATCTCATCAGAAGTAAGAGGACGATCGATTGTAAACGGTACAGACGTTTCTTCGATGTTATTGCCCATAAAGCCTTCAAGAGATTTGAGACCGCCATCAATTCGAGTCATTACATCATAAGTAATAAGCGGAATTTTATTAAACAAACTACTAAACCGCCAGCCATCTTTTCCTTCTACGATAATATAATCGTTTACTACTTTGGGATCAAAACCACAAAGAATAGCTTTGAAAATATATCGGTCATAATGGTTGATGTTATATCCAATAAAAATCTCTTCTTTATGAGTATCGTAATAACTCTGAAGTTTATCTTTGTCATCCACAATAATAGTCTGAGTTTTCTCTATTGGATTAAGAATTACACATAACCAATTGTGGCGAAAAACCTCAAAGTCAATGACATTTAACAATATACCTCACCTCTTATGTACTTAATTCCCACCAACCCGCCCGCAAATTATTTAAGCGTTAGCAGGCTCGAATACTTCAACGATCTTGAAAGTATTGAAACCGTTCTTCTCGCCGTATTCCAGCGCATACTCCCGCTTGCCGTCAATTGCTTCTGCAATATCCATCAGCAGGGAACCATACTGGGAATAGGACTCGAAAGAAATTGCCAGACCGGAATCGAGCGCACGCAGGAACTCATTGACAATGTGAACCTGGAAACCGCGAGTGATAACCTGGTTCATGAACAGCATGGAACCCTTGTATGCGCCGTCCAGAATCTGCATCCAGCAAGAAACCATGGGATCACCCTTCTTGCTAGGCTTGAGCTCCAGCTTCTTGATCTTGACTTCGTAAGTACCCAGAGGAACTTCCTTGAAGTCGCCGCTGCCATTCTGGGAAGCGTCCTGAATGTCGTTCTTCAGACCCTCAATATCGACCTGCTTATCGAATTTGGAAAAATCGTAGTTGCTCATAATTTATATCCTCCTAAAAATTATTGATTATTCAGAAACTCTACGACGAGTTTTGCGGACCATGGGCTGTTCTTCGGTTGCTACGGGCTGCTCAGGAGCAGGGGCCGTCTGGGAAACGGGAGCAATTAAATCCTGCTCGGCATTCATAGAGACAACGCTGGGGGTAGGGTTTTCATCAGCCTTAACGAACGTGCCGGCAGAAGCATTGGCCTTAGCATAGACCTTCATGAGCTCGTCCCAATCCAGAGGGATTTTGTCAACGTTGATCTTCAGACGGCCGCCACCAAAGATAACTTCATTGGTCTTAAAGGACAGCCAGCGAGAATCATCATCTTCAACCACAACGCGGGCCACGAAATCGACCATACCAGCGAGCTTATTGGCCAAAGCTTCCTGAATGTTAGGTGCGATACGAGTAATTCTTTCGCCGCTCTTCTTGGTAATATCCTTGGAAATATCTTCATGAGAAACTAGGAAGATGTTGTAATCCAGCTGCAGCAGACGGCGCATAGTGGACAGATACTCGGTCTTAATCATGTCCCAGCCCTTACCAAAGCCACCATCGGATTCATGGGTGATGCCCATCTTGTCGTACATATACAAACGACACATTTCGCGGGTATCTTCAACCAGGTCAACCAGAATAGTCTGGAAGTCAGAACCCTTTTCAAGCTCGTCGATCATTTCCTTGAAAACTACCCAGGCAAATTTCCGCTTAGTGATTCGGCCTTCGGTGGTAACCTCATCGCGGATGCGAACACGCTGCATAGTAACATACTTGGTATTACCATCAGTGTTCAGGTTCAGAGGATCGGGTGCATTATCCAGGAAGGTAGTCTTACCACTGAAAGGCGCGCCATAAATCCAACCTTTCATATACTTGGTGGTTCCCACGGGGATTCGTTCATTCTTCGGCAGCATAAAATAATCTACTCCTTTTTCACAATATGGTTTGAAATCACACCAATCACAAAGACGAGTGGGATTTTTTTCAAAAGTCTTGCATTCTACCATGTGCTTGGTGTCAGTCAAGAACTCTATTACTTTATTAGGGTTATATGTAACTTCTTTGATTTCCGGGTACATATATTCCAAAGTCTCATGCAAGCGGCATCTAAACTGATATAAATCCTCAGTTTTCTTTTGCCGAATCATGGTCTTCGGGATAAACAAAAAATATAGTTTTCTGATACGTTTACCCGGATTTAACAGTTCAAAGAAATACTTGTAAACATGCAACTGGCTAGACTCCATATAATGATCTACATTATTGGAATACTTGAAATCATAAATATCGAATTCATCTGGACCAACTGGAACCAACAAGTCAATAAATCCAAGGAAGTCTCCATTTTCAATTTTGACTTCATGCATACCTTTTGGTATAATGGCTTTAGCTTTGGCTATCAAATTTTCTAATTTGATAGCTTCATTGATGTGGCGATCATCAATAATTGGATAAGCAGAAAAATATTCCCGGATAGCAGCCTGAGTATTTTTCTCTAATCCAGTATGCAAGGCGTGTCCTAATACTAACGCGCTTTGAGGATCATCCGTGGGAAGCGTAGTCCAGTTATCTTTATATGATAACTTCCATTTATACGGGCAGGATAAAAATGTTCCTACACGCGAATACGAAACCTGCAAACTTTACTCACCTCCGCTTTTCCAAATACCATATCCAACAATCGCGGCAAGTTCTACGAAAAGAGTGCCCAGTACGCCGATGAGAACTGGGTTAATATACATTTGATTCACCTCTTTCCAAAATAACATTGAGGTCCCAAAGTCGAGAATAATCTTTATCTGACTTTTTAAGTAATTCGACCAGATGCTTGAATCTAGGAAAATCCTTCGGATAAAGAACAATTCCAATCCCCTTTGCTTCCTGAATTTTTTTAATGTTCCATTCCTGCAATTCAGATGGTTTACCATTTGCAGCTTTAACCTCGATCGCAACAAAATGACCATTGATACAGCAAAGCAGATCAGGAATACCTTTCTTTGTGAAAGAATTAGCAAAGAATTTTACATACCAGCAGCCTTGCTCTTTAAGGTATTTTTTAATCGCATTTTCAAATACTTTCTCCGCAGCCAACATCTCACCTCGTTTCTTCAAATAACTCATTAGTTAAGTCTCTACCTAATTTCAAACTTTCCAAATTCTTTTCTTCGATAGAACCGGGACAGATTAAATAATAGTAGAAACACGGACGATCTTGACCTATACGGTGGATGCGTTTCTTTGACTGTTCCCAAAGTCCGCATGACCCTTTGCCTAATGGAAGTGTAAAATAAACGATCTTATTCGCTTTTTGGAGGTTCAATCCCATTGCGCCGGCTTGATACTGAACAAACGTAACTGAGTTCTCGCAGCATTCATAATTGCCTAAATTTTTTGTTTGGCCATTCACAATGCTGTAGGGTTTACCGCATTCATTTGTAATTATCAGCAGTTTATCCAATTCACTTGTAAAGTTATAGAAAACAATCAACCGATCTTCGGTACTTTCAACCAAATCTTTGAATGCTGCCAACTTTGCTTTATTGTACTGGCCACAAAGTTGTCGCTCGTACAGAATTTGAGTTAAAACGGTATCTCCGACCAATTCGGCCTCTTCCACTTCAACAATATTTGATTTCCTAAATTTCTTATATTCTCGCGTAACAGGAATATAAATGAAGTTATCAGTTTGAGATGGAAGATCAAAAACTTCTTCGGTTTTTAAGAAAAACGCGCCGTGTTCGCGGAGCTTCTGCTTTAACCGATCTACATTTTTATAACCGCGAACAATTCGAATTGGAAAACCCTCATTGTCTTGCCATTCGTAATCAATATAATGCTGCCAATATAATTCTTTACTAATATTCCAACCTAGCAAGTGCAACTGAGACCAGAGGGTTTCATATTTGCCGCTCGTGGGAGTACCAGATAAAAGAATTACATTTTTAGGATTGAGTCTAAGAATAAATTTGGACCGTTTAGCATTCTCATTTTGAATTAAAGACGACTCGTCCAGCATCAATGTGCCGAGCGGAAGGCGCATCAATTCAGGGCGGCGAAAGATCAATTCATAGTTAATAATTCCAACTACTGAAAACCGCTCTCCTGCAATGATGCCGTGAAATTCATTGAGCTGTTTTGGAGTAGTCAAATTATAAACTTTGATGAAGTAATGATCTTGAAAGTGTTTTACCCAGTCATCAATTTTTGATTTCTGGCAAACAAGGATATTTACCCGCTCACCCAACCGCATTAGCTTCTCAGCGCCGGTATAGGTTTTACCGAGGCCCATGTCATGATAAAATGCAACGCGGTGCAAATCTTTCGACAATTCAAGGGCTTCGCTTTGATGTGGATAAAGATTCATCAATATCACCCCGCTTTGTCACTGTTATTTTCACTTCTGCATTTTCACGATCACCAACAATTTTTCCGAGTGTCTCCATCAGCTTCTCAATTTTCATTGGTACCTCTGAGACCGAAAATCTCAACAGTTTCTTCTTCCGTGAGATCGTACTTTCGAACGATTTTTCTAATCTCCGGAAGTGTCCATTCGGTCTCCCCGTTCATTCGCGAAGTAATAACAGGACGAGATTTTCCTAACAGCTCCATCAAAGCCGTTAGATCATAATCTCCTTTCAGAGCCATTTTTGCGCGCAGCAATTTCATGTTCATTCCTATCACCTCTTTTTAAGTTTATTCGCCCTGGCATTACATACTGTAAAGCTAGGGCTGTCATTTGTTCGCCTCACGCTTACATAATGTATTATATCGCAATAATATTATTTCGTAAGCTGGTAAAAACGAACAGATGTTCGCAGTCTGAATTATGCAACTTTTCGCAATAAGTATAATTTTGCGATACTACAATGCAAAAAGTATCTTTTTCGTTGACCACAAGGCTATATTAAAATAATATTTTGAAAAAAGCAATACTTTTTGAGATACTTTTTTCGGGATTAGTTTACTTTTGAGATACTATGGTGTTATCATGGTATCACGGTACATTAAATATTAAAGAAGGAGGATGCCCCGGTATGACCGTTGGAGAACGGATAAAACAGCACCGATTAGAAAAAGGATGGACACAAGAAGAATTAGGAAAGCATTTAGGAGTCGGTAAAGCTGCAATACAAAAATATGAAAGTGGCCAAGTCCAAAACTTAAAATCATCTACCATTAAAACATTATGTGAATTATTTAATGCTCGACCGTTTGATTTTATATTTGATGAATTAGATTATGATGAAAAACCAGAAATTGAAATTATCAACACAAAGAAAACCAATTTATTAAAGGTATTTACCACCTTGAATGCTACCGGTCAGCAGAAAATAATTGACTATACTATGGACTTATCGGAAATACCAAAATATCGCAAATAAAAGTTCAAGGTTCAAGATCAGGTTCAAGATGATTTTTTATATCTTGAACCTTAAAAATGTCTTGCGCTGCAACGACTTTTTTAATAAAAGTTCAAGATGTTCAAGATGATTTTATCTATTTTATATAATTACTAAAGTACAAACTAGATTTTTAGCTAGTTTGTTATTTTATATAAAGAAAATTATATCTTGATCCTAGTATCTTGAACCTTATAAATGTTACTTTTTCCCATTCCACGACATAATAAAAATAGGAGGTGGGTAAAATGCTAACTATTAAAATATCAAACCCAATCAAAGACATGCATCAAGTATTAAATTTACCAATGGAGGATGAGGAAGAACTGTACCAAATTATTGAAAAATTCGGCGATTATATTATTACTGAATATGAATGTGAATTGGGTCACATATCACTAAACCGAAACATTCATTTGGATTCTTTGAATGAATTGGTTAAAGAAATTACTTTATTGTCACCGTACGAAAAAAGAGAACTTTCTGCCATTTTGGAAGCCGGTTATTACGATTTGGAAAATGCTCTTACTATGTTAGACAGCAGAGAATATCAATTTTATCCGGATATGACTTTGAAAGATGTTGCGGAAGAGTTGGTATCAGAAGGTATGTTTGGAGAAGTACCAGAACCGCTCATGTTTTATATTGACTATGAAGCGATCGCACGAGATTTGGGATTTAGTGGTTATACAGAAACAGATGACGGAGTAATCGTTATAGATTAGGAGTGAACAGCGTGGAAATGATAAAAGTGGGGTTATATGGTCGGGTTAGTACCGATGAACAAGCGCTACATGGAGATTCCATCCGGACGCAAATTGAAGCGCTCCGGGAGTATGCCAAAAAGAATAATCACATTATTGTGGACGAGTATATTGATGATGGTTATACTGCCACTCAATTAAAACGTCCAGAATTACAACGACTTCTACAAGATGTGCGTGATGGAAAAATCAATATGATCTTGTTTACTAAAATTGACCGTTGGAGTCGGGGAGTTAGAAATTATTATAAGCTCCAAGATATTTTAGACGATCATAAAGTTGACTGGAAAACTATTTGGGAAGAATATGATACCACTACAGCGGCAGGTCGTCTCCAAATCAACATCATGTTAGCGATTGCGGAAAATGAGTCCAATGTGACTTCTGACCGTATTAAAGTGGTATTCAAAAACAAATTAGAAAAAGGCGAAGTTATTTCCGGAAGTGTTCCGCTCGGTTATAAAATTAAAGATAAACATTTGGAAGTTGATGAAGAGCTTCGTCCACTTATCCAAGATATTTTTGATTCGTATGAGCGACTTATGGGTTTAACAAGATTAGTAGATTATTTCAAAGATAAACATGAGGGTCTCACATATTGGAGATTGAAGAGAATCCTCCAAAATTACCTTTATATTGGGATGCATGTTTCCGGTTATGGCATTTATAGAGATTTTTGCACTAAGATCATTGAACCGGAACAATTTGAACGCGTTCAACGATTGCTGGTGATAAACGCCAAAAGCTACAAAAAAGCTAAAACACCGAGTGAGTATATTTTCAAGGGTATGCTTCGTTGTGCTGATTGCGGAAGAAGATTGGGAGGGAATGCCGGCATTAAGAATGGCAAATACCCTTCCCAAAGAAGAAACATTTATCGTTGTACTTGGCACTACAAAGATAAAGTTTGTCCAAATAATTATAACATTACAGAGAAAACCATTGAAAGAAAATTGCTTGAAATGGTTAAACCTGAGCTTGAGAAATATCTTTTGACAATCGATGTTAAACAAAAAGAATACAAGGCCACCGCTGCGAAAGTCGATATTGGAAAGATCAACACCAAGCTTGAAAAACTCCGAGATTTGTATATGGATGACTTAATTGATAAAAATCATTATAAAACGGAGTATGAGCGGTTAACTAAGCTGCTTCAAGAAAAAGAGGAAATTGAAAAACCGAAGCTGATTGATGCTGCGAGTATTCAAGAATTTTTAACCATGGATATTCAAATGATTTATAATGACTTATCCAAAGCAGAACGTCGTCGCTTCTGGCTATCCATTATCGATCATATCACAGTCAATCGAGAAACTTTTGAAATCACTTTCTTGTAAAAGAAAAGGCGCTCTAATTGAGCGCCTTTT
>JAEIGA010000695.1_pt1 | contig 49969 bp, 50 predicted proteins | sample 9270691 | NCBI WGS metagenome assembly JAEIGA01 (sample SAMN17057246, study PRJNA624740) | gut metagenome | biome: biome; isolation source: fecal sample | host: Bos grunniens | place: China: Xizang | collected 2019 | reverse complement strand
TCCAGGGCGAACCTTTTGAAGAGGAAAACTTTGGTGAGGCAATTCAGCAGGTATGGGATGCAATCAAGAAATACAACCCTCAAAGCATTGGATATGCTTGGGATGATAGCAACCCTCGTATTCAATTAGAGCCTCTCGGTACAAGAGGATATATTGAACTGCATCCAGTAAAAAGCATTTGACAAATTCCAATTTATGAAAATATAATTACAATTATTTAATTGAGGTGGAACTACATGGAACTCATTGGATTTGAGAAAGTAAAAGAAGGAAAATATCTGAATAATTATGAACTTACTTATCGAAATAAAGCCGGTAAAGAGAAAAAGTTCGAAATTGTTAGTAGAAATTCCTATTCAGATATTACAGAATTAGGTGGAAAACCAAGCGGTGTATCTATTATTGCAACGATGAATGGTAAAATGCTATTGTTGCAGGAATTTCGTATGGGGGTAAACCGTACCATTTATAATCTCTGTGCCGGAATGATTGATGAGGGGGAAACGATAGAAGAGTGCGTTAGAAGAGAACTATATGAAGAAACCGGGTTGCAAGTGAAGGAAATTACACATATATTACCGCCTTCTTATGCAGCTGTTGCAATTACAGATGTGACAACCTATATTGCATTTGCCGAAGTAGAAGGTGAATTCAGCGACCATTCATCAGATAATGAAGAAATCAAAGGTAAGTTTTATACAAAAGAGGAAGTTCGTGAACTTTTGAAAGATCAACCGTTCAGTTCCAGGGCGCAGCTGGCTGCGTATTATTTTACATTGATGTAAAAGTAAGGCATATGGATTGTTATTATTTTAACAACCGTGATTTTGCTTACTTATATGAAATTTTGAACACTATGAACATACTTTGGAGGTAATTATATATGAAATTTGTAATACAACGCGTCAAAAATGCATCAGTTACAGTAGATAATCAGCTGGTAGATGAAATCCATCAGGGATTTTTGGTGCTTATTGGAGTCAGCAACTCAGACACCAAAGAAATTGCCGACAAAATGATTAAAAAGTTGATTGGACTACGAATCTTCGAAGATGCAGACGGAAAAACGAATTTAGATATTAAGGCTGTGAATGGAGAATTATTATTGATTTCGCAATTTACATTGTATGCCGATTGCAGAAAAGGAAATAGACCATCCTTTATTAATGCAGGTAGTCCTGCAGAAGCAAATGATTTGTACGAATATATTATCGAAGAATGCAAAAAAGAAATCCCTCGTGTGGGAAAAGGGATTTTTGGTGCAGATATGAAGATATCGTTATTAAATGACGGACCATTTACGATAGTATTAGATTCTGAAGAATTGTTTGGAAAGTAGGTCGTAACTAGATTACAGAGGATATATTAGAAGTTTTACCCACAAACTATTCGTTAAACATGCATTTTGCGAATAGTTGGATGGAGCTTTATACGCAAATAACTACATCCAGACGCTACTCTTTGACCGGTATTTCCACTGCTCTTGAAACGCAATTGTTTCATTATGCTTGATAAAATTGTTCAGCAAGTGTTTTGCGAACTTTTTTTCTGGTAAGTTCCACCAAACCCAACGCAGTCATGTCAACAAAAATAGTTTTGGTGGGATCCTTGGCAATGTATTCTTTGAATTCATTCATTAAAATCTGTTGTTTTTCTTTTTCTTTCAAATTAATAAAATCGACGATAATGATTCCGGACAAATTACGCAGTCGAATTTGTCTGGCGATTTCTTCTGCAGCTTCTAAGTTGATTTTTAATCTGCTCTCTTCTGCTTCTTTCTTGGCTTCGTATTTGCCCGAATTCACATCAATTACGGTTAGGGCTTCTGTGATATCAATCACCAAATATCCGCCCGATTTGAGCCAAATACGGCGTTCCAGAGCCTCTTTTATCTTACTTTCTATGCCATATAGGCCATTTAGAGAAAGCATTTTGTCGTTATATAGCCTTACAGGTAACAAATCAGCGGCTTCTGCCAGCGGATTTACAAATTCTTCTATGTCTGTAACGATTTCATTAATAGTATCCTTATCAAAATAGGATAAAACACTTTGGAATACGGTATTTTCACTTTTTTTCACACAGGTAAAACATTTTTTGTACTTACATTGTGCAATCATTTCCTCATCTAATGCCACATTGCAGGTTGCCACAGCCTGTTTGGTCTTTTGTGCTTCTTTTTGTATTTCAACCAGCAATTCATCCCCGGCTAAAAGTCGTCCGTCATAGGCACGATTAAGTAAAATCGGATCTTTTGCCTGTTTCATTGGCAAGAAACAGATTTCTTCTTTGCTGATTTCTACAAAACATGCATCGATATTTTTGTTGATGGATTTGATTTTGCCGATGTAAATGTCGCCTACATGGCTTTTATTCTGATTCATCGCACTAAAAAAATGCACATCAATTAATCTTCCGTCACATATGTATAAGGAAACATTTTTGCCTTGGTATTTTGTGACGATTAGTTTGCCGGATGCGGTATTTCTCAAGTTAATTTCATCTTCTGACAAGGTCAAAGACGGTTTTGCGGCAATATTTCTACTCATGTCCTAACTCCTCAAGGGGGATTAGCTTGTTTCCTTCCTCTGTTTCTACGGAGGTATATACCTCTTCTCGAACAATATGTAAGGAATTTGCTTCTAATTCTTTTCCTGTCTCAGCTAATAAAGCGGTCATAACCTGAACCGGTTTGATATTTCCGCCACTAGAAGCATCTACTAACAGGCGGAATTTAGAATCCTTGTATTCAAACCTATAAATTCCGGGGCGTAAATTGACTTCTCTGGTTCCTTTTTTTCCTTCCTTGATAAAGAGAATCGCCTCTCTTTGCATCAGTTTTTCGATACAAGATGCAAAATCTAAGGAGGGCGCCTTGTTTTCCTTGAAAGAAATAGTGTAATCTGCGGCGGCTACGCTTGCCATGGCATTTTCTGCATTGTCAGGCAGAATTTTGACAGATATCACCTGTATTTCGGGAATAGATACAGCGTTTATTCTTGTCTTTACGTCTTCACAGTCAGTGAAACTATCTACTTGAATATCCATATATTCCCCATTGCTGGTGAGACCAACCCCCAGCGGGGCTGCAAAACTCATAATCTGATGAGGGCTGAACCCGCCGGAATATGACACATCGATGCCTGCGCGACGAATGGTCTTTTGGAAATAACGCATCAAATCTAAATGACCGATATAGCGGATGACACCTTGTTTGCTAAATTTTATACGAAGTTTCATGTTTATGTTCCTCGTCTATCTTTTTTCTACGCAAATGCCACAACCAAAACGGGCAGCACCACAGCCTTGGCATTTCTGGCTACAGTTTTCGGAAACAATCTCTTGTTTTGCCTTCGCCCACTCGCTTATAAAGAATTCCTTTGTGACACCACAATCGATAAAGTCCCAGGGGAGGATTTCGTCTACGGGACGCTCTCTGTGGGTGTAAAAATGTAAGGTAAGATTATTTTCTTCTAAAGCTTTTTCCCAGCGGGAATGGTCATAATACTCGCTCCATGCTTCATAGAAGCCACCCTGTTGATATACAGAGAGAATTACTTTACCTAATCTTCTGTCGCCTCTTGCCAATAGACCTTCAATCACGCTGGCATCAGCTTCGTGCCAGTTGTATTTGATACTCTTTTGATTCAATTGGGAGGTAATTCCTGTTCGGGTTTGATAAGCCTTTTCAATAAATTCTTCTTTGGTGCTTTGTGCAGCCCACTGGAAGGGCGTAAATGGCTTGGGTACAAAGAAAGACGTACTTGCTGTAATTTGCACCTTCCCATTCACACGTTTTTCCTTGGGAATGGTGTCAAAGAAAGTGGCTGCCACCTTATTGCAAAGGTCGCCGATTCCGGCAATATCCTCTGGTGTTTCGGTGGGAAGACCTAACATAAAATACAGTTTTACTTTGGTCCAGCCCCCTTCAAATGCCATGGCAGCGCCATGAAGGATGTTTTCCTCGGTCAGGCCTTTGTTGATTACATTTCGTAATCTCTGAGAGCCGGCTTCGGGAGCAAAGGTCAGACTTGATTTTTTGATATCCTGGACTTTGCTCATAACATCTAACGAAAAAGCATCGATACGTAAAGAGGGTAAAGATATATTGGTGTGGTTTACACTGCACTCTTGTATTAAGAAATCAATCAATTCAGGCAATTGAGAATAATCGCTGGAACTTAAGGAACTTAAGGAAATCTCTTCGTGTCCGGTGTTTTTTAGTAATTCCAGTGCGTACTCTTTTAGCTGATTTACGTCTCTCTCCCGAACAGGTCGATAAATCTGACCAGCCTGACAGAAACGGCAACCACGGATACAGCCTCTTTGAATTTCCATCACTACCCTGTCCTGGGTGGCTTTGATGAAGGGAATCACAGGCTTTAGTGGATATGGCGCCTGAGTCATGTCTCTTACAATTTCTTTTTGAATGGTAACGGGGATTCCTTTCTCTCTAGGCAAAAATGAGGCAATGGTTCCGTCTTCGTTATAAGTAATTTCATATAACGATGGTACATAAATACCGGGAATTTTAGCTGCAAAACGCAAAAATTCCTCTCGTTTTGTTCCTTGTTCCTTGCATTTTTTGTATAGGTGAATCAATTCCTGATATTGGGTTTCCCCTTCTCCAATGTAGAAAATGTCAAAGAAATCAGCTAACGGTTCAGGGTTATACGCGCAGGGGCCTCCGCCGATAACAATGGGACAATCCTCTTCTCTTTCCGAAGCCAATAAAGGAATTTGCGCCAAATCAAGCACCTGCAAGATGTTGGTATAGCACATTTCGTATTGAATGGTAATGCCAAGAAAATCAAAGTCTTTGATAGGGTCCTGGGATTCCAACGCAAACAGCGGAATATTTTCTTTGCGCATAATGGCATCCAAATCAAGCCAGGGAGAATATACTCTCTCGCACCAAACATCGTCTATGCTATTGAGCAAATCATAGAGAATTTGAATGCCCAAATGGGACATACCAATCTCATAAACATCCGGAAAACACATGGCAAAACGAACATTGACATTGTTTAAGTCCTTCATCACGGAATTGACTTCATGCCCGATGTATCTTTCCGGTTTTGATATTTTCATTAAGATATCTTCAGATAAAGCTAATTTTTCGTTCATTAGAAGAATGCCCTTCCGATTTATTCCATGTTTTGTTTTAGATATTCCACGTCTTCTAAAATGCGGATATCTGATTCAGGATAAGTACATTCGAATTCATATCCCGGTGCGGATTCGATGGTGATGACTCCCTGAAACTCTCTTTCTTTTAATAAAGTGAACATAATATTCATATCTAATGTTCCGCAGCGCAGGAAATGATGCATATCCTTGCAACCATCATTGTTATGCAAATGGATTTCAAAAATAGGAAACTCTTTGGAATCAAAGGCTTCTCTAAATTGTTCAATGTTGGGTTCGCCGACTGTTTTACACTCATCAGGTTTGTGCATCAATATGCTGTGTTGAGGATATAAATCCCGTCCACAAAGACGTAAATACATATGCCCAATATCCAGCAAATAACCAAAACGAGGATTGGATTTGAGATACTCGACTTGCTCTCTTTCCGATGCGTTTAAACCAAAATCTTCTACTGCTACTTTACAATCAGGAATTTGATCTAACACGAAATCAATATAAGGTTTCACACGATCGCGAATAGGATCCAGTACATCGAAAGAAATAATATGAATACAATGATACTTGTCCTGCCATGCTGCGACCTTTCTTATATTGGAATGAAAGGTGGCAACATCTTCTTCGGCATGTGATACAGACATCTGGCCGTGCACCGTGAGAAGAATGTGATTGTCTTGCAGCAATTTGGCAAGTTTTTCCTCCTGCCCGTTGTCAATGACTTCGATAATATGTCTTTGAGCAATGCTTAATCCCGTCAATCCTTTGGAAATAAAAAACTCTACATTTTCTATGACGCTGCGGTAAGGATAGTGCCACATTGCAATGGTATAATTCAATTTATTCATCTTTGTTTTCCTCTCTCTCGTCTAAATCTTTTTGTAAAATGTCCAAATAAGGAATCAGTATGCCCTGTTTTTTGTGTATAATATAAGTTTCGTCTAATTCCTCAAAACGAAAACTCTTTCGCCCACCGGATTTTGCCCTATCCCAAAATTGATTTAAAGCATGTAAAGTTAAATAATACATCAAATCTTTGTGGCTATAATAAATTAATAGAAAGGCGATACCACCTTGTTTTTCAAAGGAACGCATAAATTCAACCTGATGCTCATGGATATTCTGTAGTGAGAATGTGTCTGTAGCGCATTCTTTGGCGTCAAAACAGACGGGAATACCCTGTACCGCTCCAATGTAGTCAACGGTACTCTTCTGCTCAAAATAAGCTAGTGTGATGTGACGATTTTCTTTGTCAATTTTGATGGGGGTTATGGGAGTGGGAATCTTTTGAATCAATGCCAAGCCGCTATCTGCGTACTTTTCATTTGTCCGGTTGATCATATCCTCCAAGGTGGAACCTCTTAATCCACGTGAATTCCATGTAGCCATTTGTAAACCTTTCTAAAATAATGCCTCAGTAATCTGTTGAAATTGTAAAGGTAAGGGTGCTACAATTTCTTTTTCTGATAATCGGGAACTTATTTCTTCAAATTTTTTCTGATGGATAAAGGCAAATTTGGCAGGAAAAACAACTCTATGGGCATGTAACAATTGATGTTTCAATTGAAAACGGGTTTGCATTCTTTGATTTATTTTTTCTATTCCGTATTTTGCATCTCCGATCAGCGGGTGTCCGATGGAGGCTAAATGGGCTCTAATTTGGTGTGTTTTTCCTGTAAATAATTGTATTTCCAGATAGGTAAAATCCTGATTATACTGTAAGGGAAGTAATGCTGTTTTAATATAGGCATTTTCCTCCTTAGATGTAGCGCTGATTTGCACCTTGTTTTTTTGCTCGTCCTTGGCGAGATATCCTTCTATGGTGCATCCTTCCTGAATTTTTCCAACACTGATTGTTCGATAAAATTTGTCTGCAAGCCGTTCTTTCGTGCATTGATTCAAGTATTGTAAACCAAGTAAACTTTTACCGCACAAGATAATTCCGCTTGTATTTCGGTCCAGGCGGTTGGCGATGGATGGCTTAAATTGATTCAATTCTTTTACTGCCTGGCTTTTATTTGCAAGAAGATATCCAATCGCCCATTCATTGATGCTTTGGTCGGAAGGGGTGGCCTTTTGCGATAAAATCCCTGCAGGTTTATTCAGCACCAGAATATCGGTATCTTCGTAAAGAATTTCGATTCCTTGTAAGGAATGATAAGCACGAATATACTCTTCAGGGGAATGGTTTTCGTTCGTAACTTTGGAAAATTTCTCAATTGTTTCATCAGAAAAAAAGAGAACAATGCGATCATTTTCTGACAGCATTTCCTTCCCAGTGGCTTTCTTGCCGTTCAGTGTAATATTCTTTTTTCGAAGCATTTTATAGACAAACCCGGCGCCCGCATTGGATAGAAATTTGAACAAGAATTTGTCCATCCGTTGACCCGCCTGGTTGCTGCCAATTGTGATTTCTTTCATACTTCCTCGCTGTGGTTATAAGGTAACACTTTTTAAAGTTTGGCATAAGGAAATTGCCTGTTCGGATGAAAAGGGTAGTTCCTGTAATTGTGTTACTCTCTGTTCATACTTTGTTATGTCTGTAAAAATCTTAACGGTTACATCGTTGTGTCCATCCAAAGTTAAAATGTTTTGGATATGTTCATAAAAGGCTTTTTCTTCAAAAGAAGGGTGGTTAGAATAACCTATAATTAAATTCTGATGTACCACAAGATGATTGATGAGAAAATTCTTTTTTTCAGAGGTAAATACCATATCAAAGTGGCTATATAACCCTTTTGCGTTCTCTTCTATTTTATTTGCTATGGTTTTGTCTAAACTTTTGTATCGGCAAAACATAATGGCTACTACAAGACTTTTGCATGCCGGGAGGCATCCCAATGCAGCAACAAGACTTAATACATTGATGCGTTCTTTTGTTTGGATATATCCGGCAATAAATAGGGATGCAGAAATGAAGAAATAAAGAATGGTGCGCCCTATCTCATATTTTTTTTGAGTATTTAAATATCCTTTAGAACCTTTATATTTTGCATTGTTGAACAATCTGGAGAGTTCCATGTTACCAACCCAATTCCTTCCATTTTCTAGCAACAGCCAAACTAATGTTGTCGGGTACCAGTTTTCCCACTGCCCAAAAGGCTTGGATGGGTACACTGCATACAGACATGGCGCGTTTGTCATAGGAATCTCTTAGTGCCAAAGATACCACATCCTTTGCTTTGACCATCGTAAACTTTTTGATATTAAGTGTTGTACCGGTGGCCTCTGCAATGTCAAAGAAAGGTGTATCCACAGGACCGGGACAAACTGCTGTCACATAAATTTGCCGTTCCAATAGTTCTTCCCGTAATGCTTTGGAAAATGACAATACATATGCCTTGGTTGCAGCATATACAGCAAAATCAGGCTGTGCAAGAAAGGCTGCACTGGAAGCTACTTGAATGATTCTGCTATTCTTTTTCATAAAAGGAATCAGACGGTGGGTAATATTTGTCAATGCTTCGCAATTTAAACGAATCATACCGGTCTGCGCATTTCTTTCCTGTTGATCAAAGGTCCCCATAATGCCGTATCCTGCACAATTGATTAACATGCATACAGTAGCGTCGGTTTCATAGATGGTTGTAACCATTTGGTCCAGCTTCTCTTCCTCGGTAATATCCATAGGGAATACTCTACAAACATGATTTAATTCCGCAGATAATTCTTGTAATGCTTCTTCTCTTCTGGCAACCAGCCAAAACTCATCTATATTTTTGAAGCCTGCATCCATCTGACGGGCAAATTCCATGCCGATCCCAGAGGAAGCACCTGTGATAATTGCGATTTTCATTGCTTACCCTTTCTTGCTCTTGTGAACATTTCGGATGGTTCTTTTCTTTGTGGGCTTAGTTGCATCCTTTATGTTTTTTGTTGTGTTTTTTCCTTGAGAGCGATTTGTTTTATTGGAATAATTCGTATTTGTTTTGTTTTCTGAATACTTTTTCATCTGCCTTGGTTTGATCAGGCATTTCTTATCAAATCCAATTAAGTCTTCTCTTCCGGCTTTTTTCAGAGCTTCATATACCAAATCATAGTTCTTGGGATTCCGATATTGTATCAGCGCCCTTTGCATTGCCTTTTCGTGGGGGTCTTTGCACACATAGACTTCGCTCATATCTCTGGGGTCTATGCCTGTATAATACATCACAGTGGAAACAGAGCCGGGAGTTGGATAAAAATCCTGTACCTGTTCCGGCATATATCCTAAATCCCGGAGATACTCGGCCAGTTCAACGGCTTCCTTTAGCGTGGAGCCGGGGTGAGATGACATAAGGTAAGGAACCAAAAATTGATTCTTTCCATATTTTTCGTTTAGTGCTTTATACTTCTTAGTAAAACTTTCATATACTGCATTTTGTGGTTTTCCCATACGTTGTAACACCACATCAGAGATATGTTCAGGCGCAACTTTTAACTGACCGCTGATGTGATATTGTACCAGTTCTTTGAAAAAGGTATCATCTTTGTCCGCCATCAAATAATCAAAGCGGATGCCGGACCGTACAAAGACTTTCTTTACCTTGGGCAAAGCGCGAAGCTTGCGTAACAAATCTAAATAATCCCTGTGATCGGCCACCATATTTTTGCACGGCGTGGGAAACAAACATTGCTTGTTCTTGCAAACACCGTATTTTAACTGTTTTTGACAGGAAGGCTGCCTGAAATTTGCAGTAGGACCGCCCACATCATGAATATATCCCTTGAAATCCTTCTCCTGCGTTAATGCGATGGCTTCTTCTACAAGAGATGTATGACTGCGTGTTTGGATGGTGCGTCCCTGATGATAGGTTAAGGCGCAAAAACTACAGGCACCAAAACATCCCCTGTTGCTTACCAGGGAAAATTTCACTTCTGCAATGGCCGGTATTCCACCCTTTTGTTCATACATAGGATGATAGGTTCTTGTGTAAGGCAAATCATAAATGCCATCCATTTCTTCAGTGGACAAAGGTGGTTGTGGAGGATTTTGCACCACATAAACATCACCATATCCCTCTACCAGGGGTTTCCCGTTGACAAAATCCGTATTTTCCATCTGCACCGCAAAACTTCTCGCATAGGCACTTTTTTCCGCCTTCATGGTATCGTAGGAAGGCAAAGTTATGGCTTCATAGATATTCTGCGGTTGCTTTGTTTTAAACACCGTGCCTGGGATAAAAGTTATATCTTTGATGTTGATGCCTGAATGTAATGCATCCGCAATTTCCACGATGGATTTTTCCCCCATACCATAGGAAATCAGGTCCGCTTGGCTATCTAACAATATGGAGCGTTTAAAGGAATTGGACCAATAATCGTAATGGGCCAATCTTCGTAAACTGGCTTCGATTCCGCCGATAATAATTGGGACGTTTTTATAGGTGCGACGGATTAAATTACCATAACATACGGTGGCATTGTCCGGACGTTTGCCGATTTCTCCACCCGGCGTATACGCATCCGTTTGTCTCCTTTTTTTGGATACAGAATAATGGTTGACCATACTATCCATATTGCCTGCTGAGATGAGGAATGCAAGTCTGGGACATCCATAGATAGCTATACTGCCTGGGTCTTTCCAATCCGGTTGTGAAATAATGCCTACAGTATATCCATGAGATTGTAGCAAACGGCTAATGATGGCATGACCAAAGGAGGGATGATCCACATAGGCATCCCCGATGACATAGACAAAGTCAAATTGCTGTATGTTATTTTTGATCATATCTTCTTTACAAATCGGAAGAAAATCTGTCGTTTGCATAATTTATATCCTATCACTTAACCATAGGTCTTTATAAGATTCAATATAATAATCTGCATATTCCTGCTTCTGTTTGCGTTTGTCTGCAGAATATACATCTTCCACTGCACAGACCGTCATTCCTGCATTTTTACCTGCCATGATGCCGGGAACAATATCTTCAAACACAAGACATTTGGAAGGATGTGTCTGGAGTTTGGAAGCCACTGTCAGGTAGATGTCCGGTGCGGGTTTTCCTTTTAATATATCAGATCCTGTCATAATGCAGTCAAAATATTGGTCTAACTCATGTACTTTTGCAATTGCAGTCATCAATTCCTTGGAATTACTGGTTGCAATACCTAATTTAATGTTGTTATCCTTACAGTATTCTAATAGTTCATGCACACCTTCTTTTAAATTGACTTTTGTAAGGTAGTAATCCATAGCCATTTCGTTCCAGGTGTTTTTTATTTCATCCAGGGTATTAGGAATTGCAAATTCCTGTTTGAAATAAATTGCTGTTTCATCGAAACTCATGCCTTCTATTTTCGCTTGTAAATCAGGTGGCAATGCAATGTTGTAGCGACCTAAATATTCAATATCAATTGCTTTCCAAATCCACATAGAATCCACTAGGGTGCCATCCAAATCAAAAATAATGGTCTCCTTATTTTTTAGCATTTCGTGCATACTGTGCTCCTTAATTTCGTCAATTCTTCATCGGTCAGCGAACGGTACTCCCCGGGCAGAAGAGATTCATCTAAAGATAAGGGACCAAAGCTCACTCGTTGCAGGGCGCAAACTTTGTTGTTTACTGCTTGCAACATGCGTTTTACCTGATGAAATTTACCTTCTTGTATGGTCAGGTAAATATGAAAATCGTCCATAGATTCTACTCTCGCCGGCATGGTAATTTGACCTTCCCCGATATCTACACCTTGTTCTAATCTTGCAATATCTTCTGAAGATAGTTTCTTTGACGTTGTTACAAGATAGGTCTTATCTACATGTTTTTTTGGTGACAACAGTTGATGCGCCAATGAACCGTCGTTGGTTAATAATAGTAAACCAGTGGTATCCTTGTCCAATCGGCCCACAGGAAAGAGATCCTCCCGCTTATCAGCGCCTAATAATGCAACTACCGTTTCCGCAGTGTTGTCTGTAGTTGCAGAAACCACACCTGCAGGTTTGTTTAACATATAGTAATAAAACGGAATATATTCTAACTTTTGACCTTTGAAAGTGATGAGATCAACCAATGGTTCTACTTTGAAATCTGCTTGTTTCACCAGATGGTCATTTACTTTCACCAATCCGGCTTTTAAGATTTGCTTTACTTCCGAGCGGGAACCGATATTCATTTCACATAAAAATTTATCAATACGCATGGATGCCTCTTTTTTCAAATATAATGAAAGAAAAACATAAATTATGTGGATTACATTTGTTTATATTTGCTTGATTCTCTGTATTCTTTTCTATCCTGAATTATCCTTCCAATATGCATCCGCCGGGTTACTGCTTTGGTTTGAGCGGATGGTTCCCAGGCTGTTACCGTTTATGATACTTTCCTCTACTGTGATCCGATTGGGATACTCTGAAAAAATAGGAATGATTTTACACCCTGTCTTATCGTTTCTATACAGATGTAGTAAAAATGTAAGTTTTGGACTAACTATGGGGTTGCTGTGTGGGTTTCCCATGGGAGCCCGTGTGGCGGCCCAGTTGTATGAAACAAACCAAATCACCAAAAAAGAGGCTGAGTTTTTACTCTATATCTCTAATTCCATCGGACCGGTTTATTTTTGTGGCTTTGCAATTCCGCTACTTGGGTTAAAAAATGTCCCGCTTTTACTTGTGGGAATGTATGGAATACCCTTATTATATGGTTTTGTATTACGATGTACCATATATCGGACTATGCCTTCCATATCTAGTGACAGTAATGGCCATTTGTTACAACAATGTAGAATAGAAACCCTATTAGACGAATTAAATAATGCAATCCATTTATCGGTGGAAGGGATTCTTTCTATGGGAGGATATATGGTACTGTTTAACCTGTTATATATCGTGCCCTCACTGATATTCAAAAACAAAGCCATACTACTCTATCCGTTCTTAGAAATTACGGGAGGTCTGGTTGCTTTGGGAACTGCTGCTCCAATGATAAGTTTGTGGATGCTATCCTTTGGTGGCTTGTGTTGTATCTGCCAAACCTATAATTGTATTGCAAAAACAAACTTATCTATCGGGAAATACGTGGTACATAAAACCATCCTGGGGATATGTTCCCTGCTATACTATATGTGCATCTTCGCACTTTGAAAGAACCGGTTTTCGTAGGAAAACCGGTTCTGCAATTGCTTGTTATAATAAATCTAAGTCGATATTTTCTTCCACCACTTCTTCCATTGGCACGTGCTCGTATGTTTCCTCTTCGGGATGTAGAGCCTCGCGATTGGCAGAAATCAACTCATTGTATTCCTGCAAAGAAGAAATCAATACTTCATACTGAGCGGAATGATTCTGGATTGCCGATGCTAAAACAGCTTCAATCTCTGCTAATCTTTCATCGATGTATGCGGTAGCCTGCATACGCAGCTCATTGGCTTCCGTGGTAGCTTTGTCCAAGATTTCCTGAGCCTGTGCAGCTGCAGTGGTTACCACTTCGTTTGCCTGCGCATAAGCCTGTTGCATAATCTCATGTTCACTAATGAGCTCGTTGGTCTGAGCGGTTGCCTGATCAATCAGGGCTTGAGCTTTTTCGCGAGCGTCATTTAAAATGGCTTCTTTATTATTGATAATCTTCTGATAACGCTTGATTTCATCGGGCGTACTTGCTCTTAATTCGCGGAGCAAATCATCCACCTCATCGCGATTCACAATGATATCGGTATTGGACATAAATTTGGGCTTACAAGAATCAATGTACTCTTCCAAATCATCAATTAACTGCTCAATCTTACTGCTCATAGCATTATTCTCCTTTGCTGGCATTAAATTTTTCGTAAATCTGTTTCGCTACATAAGGGGGAACGCATTCGCTGATATCTCCTCCAAAACTTGCAATTTCTTTTACAGTGGAGGAACTTAAATATGCGTATTCCAAACTTGTGGTTAAAAATACGGTATCAATGGTCCCGTTGGAAAATTTTCTGTTTGTTTGTGCAATCTGTAATTCGTATTCAAAATCTGTGATTGCCCGCAAACCTCTGACAATGATATTGATCTCTTTGTCCCTTGCGTAATTGATGGTAAGGCCGCTAAAACTATCAATTTTTACATTGGGAATATCTTTGGTCGCTTCTTTTAACATTTTAACACGAGTGTCCACCGAAAACAATGGTGTCTTTTCTTTATTGTTGAGGACACAAACATATAATTCATCAAATGCTTCAGATGCTCTTTTGATGATGTCTAAGTGACCGAAGGTAACTGGGTCAAAACTTCCGGGATATACTGCTCGTTGTATTTTCATAACAACCTCCAAAGATTACTCTTCTCTCATAAGAAATACATGTTTATTGGTTTTATAACATTTTTCTTTGAGGATTTTATATCCGTATTCTTTTGTCCAGGCAAAATCATTCTTTAAATCAGCTTCCACAATCAAAACGGTGTCTTCAGTCACGTATTTCATGTTGGAGAATCCAATCAGAAGTGATTTTTCCAATCCGGATGCATAGGGCGGATCCATAAATATAATATCCACTGTCTTTTCATAGATATTATGAATGGCACCAACGGCATCCTGTTTTAATATTATAGCATTATCTTCCAATTTGGTAAATGAAAGATTTTGTGAAATACATTGAATTGCAGCGGCATCATTTTCAATAAAATATGCCTTTTTAGCTCCTCTGCTGAGGGCTTCAATGCCAATTCCACCGCTACCGCTAAAAACATCTACAAATACGGCGCCGGGAATGTCCGACTGCAGCATATTAAAGAGCGTTTCTTTGATGCGGTCGCTGGTGGGTCTGGTTTGCATCCCGTTTGGCGTTTTTAGAGGTAAGCTTCTGGCAATTCCGGCAATTACTCTCATTTCTATTGCATCCTTTCTTTGCACTTAGACACGGATTTTGGTTCCCTTTGTATCTCGTTTGCCGGGTTTGATGTTATTTAATACAACCGGCTTATCCTTATACTGAATGATGGATTCAATGAGATTTCTGGTGTAATATACTTTTTCGACTTCGTCCTTAGGATTTAGCTTGATGGCCCTGACGCCAACCGCCGCCTTCTTCTTTTCGGGGATCTCCTCAATGGAGAATCGCAAGAAGAATCCGTCCTTGGTCTGCAAAATAATATTTCTCTGCTCTAAAAGCGACATTACACTGACTACGGTGTCTGCGTCATTTAACTTTGTTGCGGCAACAGTACGTTTGGATACATCGAATTCACCACCGTCAACGATTTTTGTCATGCCTTGTTTGGTAACAAAAATAACCTGACGTAAATTTAATTGGGTCTGACTTGTGATATAGACAATTTCTTCATTTGCAGAATTGAAATTGCTGATATTGTCAATAGGTTTTCCTTTGTCTCTGAATTTACCAAAAGGTAAATCTATTACTTTGATGGTGTGTAACTGTCCGCTGGAAGTAAACAGACATACCTTTCCTGTGTTCTTACAAACAAATACATATTTGTTTTCCGCATCTGCAGCATCTTTGTTACGCTCGTATGTGGGGATATCTACACATCTCGCATAGCCAAATCGATCCATCAGGAAGACAACATCCATCTCTTCGATTTCTTTTTCTTTATAAGTGGCTTCTTCGGCATTTTCAATCAGGGTCTTACGGGGAGTGCCGTATTCCTTGCGATATTGCTCTAATTCATTGATAATCACCTGCGCCATGGAATCTCTTCTGTCCAGAATATCTTCATAGCGGAAAATGTTTGCAAGGGTTTCTTCATGCTCGTTGATCAGAGCATTGATCTCTAAGCCGATTAGTTTGTAGAGTTTCATGTCCAGGATGGCATTGGCTTGTCTCTCGGTGAAGTTTAATCCGGCAGCCATGACTTTTGATTCCTTGGATTTGAATTTGATACCATCCACCTTGCCTTCCATCAGGCAGTTCTTGGCCATTGTCTTGTCTTTGGAACCTCTGAGGATTTCAATGATCAGGTCAATGATATTACAAGCTTTGATGAGGCCTTCCTGAACTTCTTTTTTGGTCAACTCTTTTGCCAACAGGTTGGTATACTTTCTGGTAGCAATGTCAAATTGGAAGTCCATATTGGCCTGTAAGATCTGACGAAGTCCCATGGTTTCGGGCTTTCCGTCCTTGATGGCAAGCATGTTTACACCGAAGGTATCTTCTAAGCGCGTCTTTTTATATAAAAGATTTACGAAATTCTCGGCATCGGCATCCTTGCGAAGTTCAATCACAATCCGGATACCTTCCTTGGAAGATTGATTGGAAATATCCACCACATCCTGGGTTTTCTTGGTCTCCACAAGGGTTGCTATATCCTGCAAAAACTTGGAGATATTCATACCAATCATGGGATAGGGAATTTCTGTAATGACCACATTGGTTTTTCCGCCTTTTACTTTTTCGTACTCAACCTTACCTCTGATTTTTACTTTTCCTACACCGGTTTCGTAGATCTCTAATAATTCATCCTTGTTGGTAACCACGCCACCTGTGGGGAAATCGGGACCTTTGATGAATTTCATCAATTCTCTGGTAGAAATTTCCGGGTCGTTCATATACGCCTTAAAGGCATCTATTACTTCGGACAGATTATGGGGTGGCGTGCTGGTGGTCATACCTACGGCAATACCTTCGCTACCATTGATTAAGAAATTGGGAATTCTTACCGGCAATACTTCCGGTTCTTTCTCGTTGGCATCAAAGTTAGGAACAAAATTCACCACATCCTTGTCCAAATCGGAAAGAAATGTTTCCTGGGTTACTTTTTGTAATCTGGCTTCGGTATAACGCATTGCTGCAGCACCGTCGCCATCGATATTGCCGAAGTTGCCGTGTCCATCTACCAAGGGCAATCCTTTTTTGAATTTCTGGCTCATGACAACCAATGCATCATATATGGAACTGTCTCCGTGAGGGTGATATTTACCCATGGTATCACCAACAATTCTGGCGCACTTTCTGTAGGGCTTATCATGATTGATGCCAAGTTCATGCATATCATAAAGAATACGACGTTGTACAGGCTTTAAGCCATCTCTGACATCCGGCAATGCTCTGGCAATAATTACACTCATGGCATAATCTATAAAAGATTTTTGCATTTCTTCAGAGTATTCTGTTTTGATGATTCTTAAATCTTCCATGTATTTATAGCCTTCCTGATTAAATGTCTAATTCTGCGTCATTTGCATGTTCGTAAATAAACGCTTTTCTGGGGGGAACCTCCGTACCCATCAATAAGGAAGTGATTTCTGAAGCGCGACGTGCATCTTCGATTTCCACTTGTTTTAAATATCTGGTTTCCGGATTCAAGGTCGTCTCCCATAACTGGTCTTCATCCATTTCTCCAAGACCTTTATATCGCTGCAAAGTGAAGGACCCCTTGTGCTCCTTGCGGTATTTTTCCAACGCTTTATCGTCATAGAGATATTCTTCTTCTCCTTTGCTGGGCATTGCCTTATACAGAGGAGGCATGGCAAGGAACACATGACCCTCAAAAATTAACTGTGGCATCCAACGATAGAATAACGTCAATAGCAGGTTAGAAATATGGGAACCATCCACATCCGCATCGGTCATGATAATAATTTTATCATAACGAAGTTTGGTGATATCAAAATCGTTGCCATAGCCCTCAGAAAAACCACATCCAAAGGCATTGATCATAGCTTTGATTTCGGCATTTGCTAATACCTTATCAATACTCGCTTTTTCTACGTTTAAGATTTTACCACGGATAGGTAAAATTGCCTGATACATTCTGTTTCTGGCTGATTTGGCACTGCCGCCGGCGGAATCTCCCTCTACAATAAAAATTTCGCATTTAGAGGCGTCTTTGGATTCGCAATTGGCAAGTTTGCCGTTGGAATCAAAGGAAAACTTCTGCTTGGTGAGCATGTTACTTTTGGCACGCTCTTCTTGTTTTCTGATTTTTGCTGCCTTTTCCGCACAGGAGATGATGGATTTTAATGTTTCCAGGTTGCGGTCAAAATAACGTACGATTTCATCTCCAACCACTTTGCTGACCACTTTTGAGGCATCCTGGTTGTCTAGTTTGGTCTTGGTCTGGCCTTCAAATCTGGGATCCGGATGCTTGATGGAAACCACGGCGGTCATACCGTTGCGGACATCTGCTCCGGTAAAATTGATATCCTTCTCTTTTAGGTTACCCAGGGTTCTTGCATATGTATTGACAACATTGGTGAAAATCGTTTTAAATCCTGTGATATGGGTGCCACCTTCAGAGTTATAAATATTATTACAAAAGCCAAGTACATTTTCGTGGAATTCATTGATATACTGGAATGCAACCTCTACTTCAATGCCTTCGCTCTCGCCCTTTAGATAGACAACATCATGTACCGCTTCTTGGGATTTGTTCATATCCTTGATAAATCCCACAATGCCGTCGGGTTCGTGGAAGGTTAAAATTTCCTGATTGTCTTTTCTTTTGTCTTCAAAGACAATGGTTAGTAAAGGGTTTAAATATGCAGTCTCGTGGAGACGGCTTTTGATATCGTCTTCTTTAAAGCGTGTTTTGTCAAAAATGGTATCATCAGGCAAAAAAGAAATGGTGGTACCGGTTTCTCTTGTTTTACCTAGTACTGGCAATAAACCATTCTCCAAAGCCACCACAGGATTGCCGCGTTCGTACTTGTCCTGATGAATAAATCCGCCTGTTTTTACAGTTACAGTCAACCATTTCGAAAGTGCATTTACAACAGAAGAACCTACACCGTGTAAACCACCGCTGGTTTTGTAGGCATTATTATCAAATTTACCGCCGGCATGTAAGGTGGTGAAGACCAATCGTTCCGCGCTGACGCCCTTCTCGTGCATTCCTACGGGGATACCTCTTCCGTTGTCGGAAATGGTGGCGGAACCATCTGCTTCCAAAGTCACGTGGATGGTATCACAATAGCCGGCCAAATGCTCGTCCACAGAGTTATCAACAATTTCATAAATCAAATGATTTAATCCTTTTGTGGACACACTGCCGATGTACATTCCAGGACGCTTCCGTACCGCTTCTAATCCTTCTAATACTGTAATGCTTGACGCATCGTAATTATTTGCTTTTGCCATAAAAAAACAGCACTCCTTCACTAAAGATGGAAAATAAAAATCTATGGTACATTATACCATAGATTTTGTGGTTTGTAAAAGAAAAAACTACTATATCTACTATATTGTTCTGAAATCCACGTAGTTTTCCTGCTCTCTTTCCATATGTCTGTACAATTGACCGTAGTTTTCGTGAGCGACATCGTCTTGCAAGACAAAATCTACTGCTTCGGCAGCAAGTTTTAGGAGATTTGCATCGGTATAGATGTCGGCAATTTCAAAAGAAAATTCTCCACTTTGACGGATGCCAAACATATCTCCCGGGCCTCTCAGTTTCAAGTCTTCTGAGGCGATATGAAAGCCATCGTTGGAATGTTCTAATATTTGTAAACGTTCCAGCACTTGCGGATTTTCGTTGCCACTAATAAAGATGCAGTAACTTTGATGCTGCCCTCTTCCCACACGTCCACGTAGCTGATGTAACTGTGCCAACCCGAATCGTTCCGAATTTTCAATGAGCATAACGGTAGCGTTGGGCACATTGATTCCCACTTCAATCACTGTAGTTGATACAAGCACATCGATTTTTTTGTCTTTGAACTCTTCCATAATGCTGTTTTTATCAGAGGAACGCATTTTTCCATGCAAATAGGATATCTGTATGTTTGCGGGCAAAAGACTTCGCAATTTGTCAGTATAGTCTATGACATTTTCTAATCCTTCCGCCTCTCCTTCTTCCACCTGGGGACAAATGATATATACTTGTCGTCCTTGCGCTACTTGAGATGCAATAAAACGGTATGCATTAGGACGATAGTCCTGATTTACCACACAATTTTTAATAGGCAGTCGATTGGCAGGTAATTCATCAATGATTGAGATATCTAAATCCCCATACAAAATCAAAGCCAGTGTTCTGGGAATGGGTGTGGCACTCATAACTAAAATATGAGGATTCTTTCCTTTGTCTGCCAGCTGTTCTCTTTGTTTTACGCCAAACCGATGTTGTTCGTCAGTTACAACCAGGGCAAGGGAATGGTAATTTACTTTTTCCTGAATGAGTGCGTGGGTGCCAATAATCAGGTTTGCCTCACCGGATGCTATTTTCTCATAGGCATCTCGTTTCTCTTTTGCGGTCATGGATCCAACCAACAGAACCGGTCGAAAACATAAATTCCATTGATTGACGTAATTTTGAATGGTTTCGTAGTGCTGGACTGCTAACACTTCCGTAGGTACCATAAAAGCACCCTGATACCCATTGGAGACAGTGAGAAGTAAGGCTAATACAGCGAGGATGGTTTTGCCGGATCCTACATCACCCTGTATTAGGCGATGCATACAGGTTTCTTTGGATAAATCATCCTGTATTTCCTGCCAAACTTTTCTTTGGGCTTTGGTCAATGGAAAAGGAAGTTGTTCTATAAACCTTACGGTATCGGCGGTTTCAAAAAATATATAATTACTTTTTAATGCATTTCCGTAACTTTTATTCTTTTGCATATAGAATAAGAACGAGAAAAATTCATCAAATACAAGCCTTCTGCGAGCATGCATATATTCTTCTTCGGTCTTTGGGAAATGTATTTTATGTGTGGCTTCTTTGTAAGGAAGCAACTGATATTTTGCAAGTAGTTCAGGAGGATAATATTCTGTTTCAAACAAATAATTATCCAAAACTTGTTTCAAAATTTTGGTTATCATTTGATTGGTTATGCCTTTGGTCAGTGGATATATGGGCTGTAACATGCCGATTTTAGACATAAATTCATCGTAGGAATACAGTTTGGGCTGCTCCATGACAAAATCGATGCCTTTCTTTTGCACCATACCTCTTAGAATATAATAGCCTCCCGTTTTTAATGTGTTTTTCAAATAATGCTGATTGAAAAATGTGACATGCAAAATACCTGTGCCGTCTGCACAGGTGCAGTTTAATATGGAGAGATTCCGTACCTTTTTTTCTTTTGGAGAGGACATGACTTTTACATGAACCGCTTCTGTATAACCTGCACGCAAACTCTTTACGGGCACAGGTGGTTCAAATTGTACATAATCCCTGGGATAAAAACGTAGGATATCCTTGCATGTGTTTAATCCCAGTTTCTGTAAGGATTTTGAAGTTTTATCTCCTACTCCTTTAACTTCTTTGAGGGAAGTGTTGTCTCTCATATGCATCTCCCTATTTGAAAAATGCCTTACCGACTTATAGACAAATCAGTAAGGCAGATTCGTTATTCAACAGACATTACATAGTAATAAATGGGCTGTCCGCCATATTGCAGTTCTACATCGCACTGAGGATGCCCGGATTCGATGGTTGCGGCAAAAGCCTCAGCATCTTCTTCAGAAACATCTTCACCATAGTAAATGGTAATAATTTCAGAATCTTCTGTTACCATTGCATCAATGGTTTCCTTAGCTACGTCAGTCAATGAGGTTCCAACAGCGATAAGGCCGTTATCACCGATGCCCATGAAGTCATCCTTGCGAATTTCCTTGTCATCAATCATGGTATCTCTGACTGCATAAGTCACCTGACCCGTCTTGACATTTTTGATTTCAGAAATCATACATGCTTCATTTTCGTCTGGACTCAAATCAGGAACAAAATTAATGGCTGCAGTAATACCCTGAGGAATTGTTTTTGTAGGAATCACTAATAAGGTTTTTTCTGTCACAAGTTCTGCAGCCTGATTTGCTGCTAAAATAATATTTTTGTTGTTGGGTAATACAAAGATGGTCTTTGCGTTTACTTTTTCCACGGCCTCTAAAATGTCAGCAGTGCTGGGATTCATGGTTTGGCCGCCTTCGATAATTACATCTACGCCGAGACTTCGAAACACTTCTGCAATACCATCGCCGGTAGAAATGGCAATAAAGCCATATTCCTTAGCGGGCTCAGTATTTTGAGCGGCGGTCAGTTCCTGTTGTGAAGATTCTTTTTCTGCCATCTTAAATAATTTTTCCTGATGCTCTAAGCGCATATTATCAATTTTAAGATTAGACAGTGCACCATATTTCAACGCTCTTTGAATGGCAAGTCCGGGGTCATTGGTATGTACATGTACCTTAACCACGTCGTCATCTGCCACGCATACGATGGACTCGCCGATAGATTCCAGATATTCCTTGAAATCTAACTCTGTTTTAATATTAAAAGTTTTGTTTAAAAGAATAATAAATTCTGTACAGTATCCAAATTTGATATCCATATCAGCCTGCACTTCCATAGAAGAAGCAGGTCTGGACGCACCGTTTGCAGGTGCAGTAAAGTTCAATGCCACTTCTTTGCCCTGATATGCATCAAATGCGCCTTGAAGCACTTCTACAAGACCCTGTCCACCGGAGTCTACCACACCGGCCTGCTTCAATACAGGCAACATTTCCGGGGTTTGACTAAGCACATATTTTGCATGCTCAATTACCTGGGCAAGGAAATCTTCCATTGCTATATCGGTCTTTGACAATGCTTTTGCCTTCTCTGCAGCCCCTTTCGCTACCGTAAGAATGGTGCCCTCCTTGGGCTTCATTACAGCCTTATAAGCAGTTTCTACCGCTTTTTCACATGCAAGCGCAAGCACAGGAATGGTAATTTCTTCCTGTTCTTTGATAATTTTCGTAAAACCACGGAACAACTGAGATAAAATAACACCGGAATTACCTCTTGCTCCACGCAGGGAACCGCTGGAAATTGCCTTGCAAACATCTTCCATCGCAGGTTTGTCACCAAGAGAAGAAAGTTCTCTTGCTGCCGCCATAATAGTCATTGTCATATTGGTACCTGTATCTCCGTCCGGCACAGGAAATACATTAAGTTCATTGATCCATTCTTTCTTTGCTTCGAGGTTTTGCGCTCCGGCAAGGAACATTTTAGAAAACATCTTCGCATCAATTTTTTGCAAACTCATCGAAATGTCCTCCTTAATCAATCACTCTGACACCATCAATATAGATGTTGATTTTGCCAATTTGAAGTCCGGTAAACTCTTCTACTTTATACTTTACGTTTTCAATGAGATTATCCGAAATCGCTAAAATGCTGACGCCATATGCAACAATCACATGGAAATCCAAAACCAGCTTGTTATCAATGATAGAGACATTGATTCCTCTGGTAATGCTATCCTTCTTCAATAATTTCACAATACCGTCCTTCATGCTGATTCCTGCCATGCCGACAATACCAAAGCATTCTACCGCAACACTGCCTGCATATTGTGCAATTACTTCATTGCTGATGACGATATTTCCTAAATGTGTATTCATAGATGAATTCTTCATAAATAGACGTCTTCCTTTCTACTTTTTTCTTCCTCCAGATATACATTCTTGTTCATTCTAACAGTTTTTATGAAAAAAGGGAATAAAAAAATGCAAAATTATTAAAAAGAATTTTTTTTACTTGATTTTCATATTCTTTTCTGTTAATATATCAATGTTATAAATATTTTAAGCGGTAATCGCTGATATCGAGGAGGTGTCAACATGGCTAAGTGTGATATTTGTGGAAAAGGCGTACATTTTGGTAATAATGTGAGCCATTCTAATAGAAAAACCAACGCAATTTGGAACGCTAATGTAAAGCGTGTAAAATGTAATGTAAATGGTACTCCCAAGAAATTGCACGTATGTACAAATTGCTTGAAATCCGGTGCTGTAGAAAGAGCATAATCGAGATGAAACACAAAAGAACAGGTTTAAACCTGTTCTTTTTTTGTTTATAAAACATATGCTCTGTTACAAGGTACCGTTCAATGCCCCTGACAGAATAGATTATAGCCGATAAATAAAAACATCATAATCAACAACAGTCCAATCAGACGACTGTGGGTTAACAGCATCAATATCATGCCTATTGCAATAAAAAAGGAAATCAATCCTATTAATTTACGCATACGAATCCTAAGACTGTTTTGCTTTATTATATGAAGGGAAAACAAAAAAATGAATTAATTCTCTTCTTCCCCGGGAAATGCAATATCCACTACCTGGTCGTCAGTCATTTCTTCGCTCTTATTTTTGGACTTGGAAAACTTATCTACAAGGTCAGGAATCAGATCCAATACCTTTGTTACGGCATCCTGATTCTTTATGTTGACAAGCTTCACAGAACCATCCTTAATTACGAGAACTGCACTGGGGGTCATCTTCCCGCCCAATCCGCCTGCACCGGAATTCTTATTGGTTTTATCACTGCTTCCGGCACCGGCTCCCACGCCAAAGGTAACATCTACCAAAGGTAGAATGATGGTATCGCCGATTTGTGTAGCTTCACCTACAACAGTTTTTGTAGATAATACGGTGTTCATTCCGTTCAACAATGCTTCCACTACACCCTGAAATTGATTTGTCTTATCTGCCATTTTTCCCTCTTTTCTGCGTGTTACGCTTCTTTCTTTTTGAATTTATCAAGGAATTCAGGTAAATTTTGATTTCTATACAATCTTAGTATTATCATACCCAGCATAAAAACAGTAATACGTCCGGATAATTCTAGTTCACCTTCGAAAATTTTGTTTTCAAAATCCGGATAAATATTTACATCCGGACCTAATAAATGAGAATACATACAGACGATTCCGTACAAGTATCCTGTGGTATCCGGGGAGCCCGTACCGATGGTAAGATTTGCACGTTGTTTCTTGGGCTTCAAATATTTAATAAACCGCTTGACTTCGGTAAAAATATCCCCTAGTAAAACCTTTGTGTTATCTTCTTTGAGAAAAGACGTATATCGTCCTACATTCTCTTTAATATGATAATACTTATCCGTAATCTGTTTTTCTTTGTTTTTCAGTTTATCAAACAGGTTAGGTTTTCTCTGCGTTTTGCGCTTGATATCGTTCGTAATGCTACCTTCTTCCTTAACTTCAATTGAATTTTCATTGTTAGATGTTTCTGTAGAAGAAGGGATAGTATTCGTTACCTTTTTCTTCTTTTCATTCGAAGATGACTTGTCGCGCCTCTTTGTCCCATGAAAAGTTGTCAGTTCTTTCCATAAAAGAAATACCTGTAATCTGTTTGGCTCCGGATAATGATAGCGTCCCTTTATGAAACCAAACAACCAGCGAAGATACACCTTTAGTTCTGTTTTTGTTTCTTTTCTCTTTACATAAAGACGATAAGAAATTGGGAAGAATAATAAGAGAAATAATAATAAAACAACAATGATCAGCAATGTCAATAATACTTTGCCGATAATTATGAGTGCCATGTGTTCTCCTTCCAAAGATTATTCCTCTTTAACTCTTTGTACTCTTCGTACGCTTTTTCTAAAATCTGTTTCTCGTTTGAGAATTTCAGCAAATGATAGGCCTCGTGGTATTTATAATAGCCGGAATCCATAAAGTTTTCTTCTCTTTGTGGTTTGCTGTAATAACTATCCGCGCTCATCAGATACCAATGAACTTCTTTCTCAACGACGTCTTCGGGAACGTTGAATGAATACACGCTTTTATCAATATACTTAATGATGTTTGCTTTGACTCCGGTTTCTTCTTTCACTTCCCGAAGTGCTGTTTGTTCATGAGACTCTCCTGTTTCTACGGTACCTTTGGGCAGAACCCATCCGTCGTATTTGTTCTTGTAACTTTTATACAAGAGAAGAATCTTTCCGCGGAAAATCACTACACCACCACAGCTTACTGCTTCTATCATTGCAATCCTCCTGTATGGCGTAATATAGTAATAATTAAATTTAGTATAGTCTAATGCGAAGGGAAGTGCAAGTGAATAAATTATAAATTTTATTCTACGCCTCTTTTCTCATGTCCCGTGGTATATTCTTGGGAGAAATGATTGGAAGTACTTTCCTCTCCCAGATAATATTCTAAGACATTGGCAGTGGTGTCGGCATCCTCGATGGTAAACTGTAATCGAAGCTCTTTGAACTGTGAATTCCCTTGGGTTTCCAATGATAATCGGAGCGGTACGCTGTTGTAAATGACATTATAACACTGGCCACAATTTCGCACCACAGGAAACTCTTTTTTATATCTGTCCACCAAATGTAATGTGGCGTGGTTATCTTTATTGCATCCTTTCGACGTACGCATGACACAGTTGGCTGTTACCATCATCGGAATTCTACCATACACTATTTTTTCATAAGAAGATGCATTTGCTTTATTTAGCAGTATTCCCTGTTCTTTGGAATTCAATTCATAGGGAATCGTAAATCTTTGGCAGATTTCTGATAGTTCTTGGGTTGCTGCAAAATTCCATGTATAAACACCTGCATCTGCCCGTAGGGGCAATTTTTGAAATGGATGATTTTTAAGGAAGCCAAATTCATCCATAGAGCGAACCAGTACCCCGTCAAAATGGATTGCTTCATGAAGTAATAGCAACTGCTCCATTTCCTGTTCTGTTTTATTACGGAAGATATAGGGCAAAGCAATCCATATTTCGGTATATTTTTTTAGAGTCAAAATAGATTCTGTCATCTCAGCTGATTTATCAAAAAAACAGTCTATTTCTATATAGACCCGAGAAACTTGTCTACTATTTTTCTGTAAATAACGATGCACTTCCTGTAGTTGCAGTAAATTGGAAACCAAAATAGAATACATCGGTTCTTCAGAAATTTTACAGTCGTTATTTTTGTGACTTATTTTCAAAATACTACTGATTCCATCGGTTTCAAAAGATGGTTGTAGCATAAAATCCGGAGCAATTCTTCTTTGCTTCTGCGTTAGGGCAACAAGTAGCCTGTCACACGCGTCCCTACGCAACTCGTTCAATGCCTTTAGCGAAAAGAAAATGGTATCATCCATTTGAATGCTTATGTGCTCGGAAAAAAAACTGGTATCCCCTAATTTAAGCAATTGTTTTTTGATGTTTTCTTCTGTTAAAGGTGCATTTTTCGCTTGTTCTACCACTGCGCCTTCTACATGAATCTCTGCATCTTCACAGCGAATGGAAAGTTTGGCAGGTGCACCAACAGAGAATTTGGCATTTATTTCTACCGGTAAACGCTTTTTTGTATGTAAAAATGATTGTTGGATAGAAGCCAGCAATTGTTCATCTCCTCCTGCATAAGAAGGGGATTCCAACGTAATCATCTCTTTTCCATTGTGTTTGAAATAATATCCATCCTGTACTTCGCTTCGAATATACAGCGATGATAATATTTTTTGATCGGAGGAATCGCAGGTATATCTGTGTGCGGCTTCTTCTGCGCCATGCATTGTTCTAAGTTCAAAGTATCGGTCCATTGCCCGACGATAGACATCTGTGACTCCGGCAGCATATTCCGGTTTTTTCATTCGCCCTTCAATTTTAAAAGAGTCAATGCCGGATTCTATTAATTGAGGAAGATGTTCTATGGTACACATATCCTTGAGACTTAAGGGATACATTTCACGGGAAATGGCATGGTTCTCTCTTATCTGATAAGGCAAACGGCAAGGCTGCGCACATCTTCCACGGTTACCGCTTCGTCCACCAAGAATGCTGCTAAATAGGCATTGCCCGGAATAACAATAACACATTGCACCATGGATGAATGTTTCTAATTCAATATTTACATTTCTTTTTATTTGTTGAATCTCATTTAAACTTAATTCCCTGGCGGGTACAATTCTGGAGGCTCCCATTTCTTTCAGTAAATTTGCACCGTATTGACTGCAGATGGTCATTTGTGTACTGATATGTATTTCCATGTCAGGAAATGCTGTTTTTAAGATCCGTAGCGCACCTAAATCCTGCACGATACACGCATCCAACCCTGCTTCATAAAATGGAAGGATATACGCGAGTAACTGTTCTGTTTCGTTTTCTTTGAAAAGGGTGTTTACAGTTAAATATACTTTTTTATGCATCAAATGGGCATAATAAATGCAGTTCACAAGAGTGTCTGTATTAAAATTTGTTGCGTATGCTCTGGCTCCAAATTTTTCTCCTGCCAAATAGATTGCATCTGCCCCGGCGTTGATTGCACCAAAAAAACTGTCGGGTTCTCCGGCAGGGGATAATAATTCAGGTATGTTGAAATTGTTGTTTACTGCCTTCATTAATGGAAGTTCCTTTCAAAAGAAATAAGGCTGTCCTGTGGACAGCCCATTATTATTTTTTATTTAACTCAGTTTCCAAACGAATCTGTGTGGAAATCAACTCATGTTTCAAATCATATAATTCTTTTTCTTTTGCTTTGATGTCATCTTCTAAGATAGAAATTTGACGTTTTGCTTTAAAATAATCATCTGCAATGTTTAATTGCAATAAAACAGCCTGTCTGTCAGACGGTTGACGACGAAAAGAATCAATTTTATTATATTCGTCTATTTTTTTATTGATATAGGAGGCAACTTTTTGCAGATATTCTTCGCTTTCATAACCGCTTAAAGTGAATAACTTGCCACCAATCAGTACATCTGCATCTGTTTTAGAATTCATAATTGCCTCTCCTTTGTAACATCATACCTATTGCTTCATATATCCTTTTGATAATTATATCTCATTGTATGGATTCAGGCAAGTCTTTCTAGACCCAAATGACGATAAGCCAAATCCGTCACCATTCGTCCACGTGGAGTACGATTAAGAAATCCATTCTTAATTAAATAGGGTTCGTATACATCTTCAATGGTACCACTATCTTCTCCGATGGATGCTGCTAATGTTTCCAAACCAACAGGACCACCATCAAATTTTTCAATTAAGGTTAACAGGATATTTTTATCAATGTGATCAAGTCCCAAATTGTCAATATCCATGAGATCCAGAGCTGTTTTGGTAATCTCTTCTGTAATCTTGCCGTCATATTTTACTTGAGCAAAATCACGAACTCTTTTTAATATGCGATTGGCAAGTCGTGGCGTCCCTCTACTGCGTCTTGCAATTTCACATGCGCCTGCAGAATCTACTTCAACATCAAGTATTTTGGCAGAGTTTTGAACAATGGTCTGCAATTCGGATACAGTATAAAAATCAAGACGTTCAATCAGGCCAAAACGGTCACGCAAAGGTGCGGTCAACATGCCCGCCCTGGTGGTTGCCCCAACTAAGGTGAAATGTGGCAAATCCAGGCGAATGGATTTGGCAGTGCTGCCCTTTCCAATCATGATATCAATACAAAAATCTTCCATTGCGGGATACAACACTTCTTCGACCTGACGATTCAAACGATGAATTTCGTCAATAAATAAGAGGTCACCCGGCTCTAATCCACTTAAAATAGCCGCAAGTTCACCCGGTTTTTCAATGGCAGGACCACTGGTAACCTTCATGTTGACCCCCATCTCATTGGCGATGATGCCGGAAAGTGTGGTTTTTCCTAAGCCGGGAGGACCATAAAACAAAACATGATCCAATGTGTCGCCTCGCATTTTTGCAGCATCAATGCAAACCTTTAGATTCTCTTTTACTTTGTTTTGTCCGATATAGTCATTCAATGTTTGCGGACGAATAGAACTTTCTAATTTAATATCTTCCGGAGTAATACTTGTTTCAATTAATCTTCTGCTCATACTATGATTCCTTATGAATTAATATAACTGCTTCAAAGCAAGTCTTAAAATTTCGCCGGAATCCATATTCTCTGCGCCCACAACGCTTTGAATGGCTTTTCTGGCTTCAGTTTGATTGTACCCCAATGAAACAAGCGCAGCAACAGCTTCCTGGGTCTGCGCCCCTTCTAAGGATGTTTGGGAGGCGTATGCTTTGGCTTCCATATCAAAATAACTGTCATCTGCGGGCAGTTTATCCTTTAATTCAAGAATTAATCTCTCCGCCATTTTAGAACCAACACCGGGGGCCTTAGATATGGCTTTGGCATCTCCGGATAAAATGGCAAATCTAAGGGTGTCTGCATCCATCGTAGATAAAATTGACATGGCAGCTTTGGGGCCAATGCCGTTTACGCTGATGCATTTTTTGAAAATTTCTAATTCGTTTTTCGTAAGAAAGCCAAACAGACCAACGCCGTCTTCTTTCACGCTCATATAAGTGTAGATTTTTACAATACCTTTTTCTCCTGACAAACTTGCAGCGCAGGAAGTGGTTATCCTAATGTTATAACCGACATTTTGCACATCTAACTGTAACGTATCTTCGGAAATTTCCTCAATGAATCCTTTTAAAAAAGCAATCATACTCTTTTCATCCTTGCAATTGATTTGATTCTTGTCGCTAAATAAATCTAATTTTATATATCATACCATAATCGAACATATGTTTCAAGTTAAATTTACCCAAAATATAACAAAGAAGTCCCGGCCATAGACCGGAACTTCCTATATTATTTGTTATTAATGTACGAAATCAATCCCTCAGAAGCTATAATTTTTTGCATAAACTCAGGAAAAGGTTGCCCTTGGAACCGTCCGCCGGTGGTCACATTGGTAATAACTCCGGTATCAAAGTTTACATGTACTTCATCTCCTGCCTTGATGCCCTTGGCAGCCTCGGGACATTCGATGATGGGCAATCCAATATTAATTGCATTACGGTAAAAAATTCTGGCAAAAGTTTCTGCAATCACGCAGCTGACACCGGCCGCCTTGATGGCAATAGGGGCATGCTCTCTGGAAGAACCGCAACCAAAGTTTTTATCCGCCACTATGATATCGCCTTTTTTTACATTATGGATGAATTCTGCATCAATATCTTCCATACAGTGCATCGCCAGCTCTTTGGGGTCTGAAGAATTTAGATATCTTGCAGGAATAATGACGTCTGTATCTACATTGTCACCATATTTAAAAACAATACCTTTCGCTTCCATAGAGACCTCCTATACTTCTTCCGGTGATGAAATCTTACCGGTAATGGCACTTGCGGCTGCAATAGCAGGACTTGCCAAATAAATCTCGGATGTGATATGCCCCATACGACCCACAAAATTTCGATTTGTGGTGGAAACACATCTTTCGTTCTCTGCAAGAATACCCAGATAACCACCTAAACAGGGTCCGCAAGTTGGAGTACTGACAATAGCACCTGCTTCTATAAATGTCTTCACCCAACCTTCTTCAATGGCTTGCATATAAATAGCCTGTGTGCCGGGAATGATAATACAACGCATGCCCTTGGCAATATGTTTGCCGGAAAGAATTTCAGCAGCAATTCTCAAGTCCTCAGGTCTACCGTTGGTGCAAGAACCAATCACCACCTGATCGATGAAAATATCTTCCATTGCCTGGATTTCATCTATGGTATGGGTATTTTCCGGCAAGTGGGGAAATGCTACAGTAGGCTTCAAGGCACTTAAGTCAATGGTATACACCTGGTCGTAAACAGCATCCGAATCAGCTTCAAATACCGTATATGGCTTATCGGAATGTGCTTTTACATATTCCAATGCAATATCGTCCACCGGAAAAATGCCGTTCTTGCCACCAGCTTCAATGGCCATATTGGCAATGGTAAAACGATCGTCCATGGACAAATAAGCAATACCGTCTCCTGTAAATTCCATGGATTTGTATAATGCGCCATCCACACCTATCATTCCAATGATATGTAGAATAATATCTTTTCCGCTAATCCATTTTGCGGGCTTACCTGTCAGGACAAACTGAATTGCAGCAGGAACTTTAAACCAGGCTTTTCCTGTAGCCATACCGGCCGCCATATCCGTGCTTCCTACTCCGGTAGAAAAAGCACCTAACGCACCATAAGTACAGGTGTGGGAATCAGCACCAATAATCACATCTCCGGGAACGGTAAGTCCCTTTTCGGGCAATAATGCGTGTTCTATTCCCATCTCTCCAACTTCAAAGTAGTTGGTAATATCATGCTTTTTGGCAAATTCCCTAACACATTTGCAATGCTGTGCAGATTTAATGTCCTTATTGGGTACAAAATGATCCGGAACAAGGGCGATTTTATTCTTGTCAAACACACCATTTGTATGAAATTTATCCATTTCTTTGATGGCCACCGGACTGGTAATATCGTTTCCTAAAACAAGGTCCAGATTTGCCTCAATCAATTGTCCGGCACAAACGCTTTCAAGACCGGCAGCGCGGGCCAGAATCTTTTGGGTCATTGTCATTCCCATAGGTACGAACCTCCAACCTGATAGATTGAGTATAATAAATTAGTTGTTAATCAGTTTGTCTTCTTCGTTATTCCAGCTGTATAGCTTTCTGATATCTTCTCCGACTTTCTCTGCGGGATGCTCAGACGCAAGCTTTCTCATGGCTTTAAAATGTACCTGCTTGCCTGCACCGGACATATCAAGCAAAAATTCCTTTGCAAAAGTACCGTCCTGAATGTCACTAAGTACTTTCTTCATTGCCTTTTTGGTATCTTCGGTAATGATCTTAGGCCCGGTGATATAATCACCATACTCAGCAGTATTGGAAATGGAATATCTCATTCCTGCAAAACCGCTCTGATAGATCAAGTCTACAATCAATTTCATTTCATGAATACATTCAAAATATGCATTTCTCTCGTCGTAACCTGCTTCCACCAAGGTTTCAAATCCGGCCTGCATCAAAGCGCAAACACCACCACACAATACTGCCTGCTCACCAAACAGGTCTGTTTCTGTCTCGGTACGGAAGGTGGTTTCCAAAACGCCTGCCCTTGCGCCACCGATTCCCAGTGCATATGCAAGTGCAATATCCTGCGCTTTACCGGTAGCATCCTGATGTACTGCAATCAGACTGGGAACTCCCTTGCCTGCCTGATATTCACTTCTAACAGTATGTCCGGGGCCCTTAGGTGCAATCATGGTAACATCAACATCAGCAGGAGGAACAATACATCCGAAATGAATGTTGAAACCATGGGCAAACATCAACATATTGCCTGCTTCCAGATTGGGCTCGATGTCGTTCTTGTACAAATCTGCCTGTTTCTCATCATTGATCAAAATCATGATGATATCCGCGCGTTTTGCAGCTTCTGCAGCAGTAAATACTTCAAATCCCTGCTTCACTGCTTTGTCCCATGATCTGGAACCTTCGTAGAGACCTATGATGACATTGCATCCGGAATCCTTCAAATTCAATGCATGTGCATGTCCCTGACTTCCGTAACCGATAATTGCTACGGTCTTTCCATCTAACATAGACAGATTACAGTCTTCCTGATAAAAAATCTTAGCCATTTTAAAAATCCTCCATTTATATAATTTATTATAATTTAAAATGTTCTGATGGTTATGTATTATTCTCTATATAAAATATGTTCTGTGCCTCTACCCAAACCGGCGATGCCTGTTCTGGCCTGTTCTAAAATCTCATAGCCCTCCAACAAGGAAATAAAAGCATCTATTTTTTGTTGGTTACCTGTTAATTCTATGATAAGACTCTCGGGCGCCACATCGATAATCTTGGCCCGGAAGATATCGGCTACAGACATTACACTTTGTCTATCCTGGGGCAACACTTTTACTTTTAATAGAATTAATTCCCGATACACACTTTCATCGGGTTTTAATTCTTTGATTGTGAGTACGTCCTCTAATTTTGCCAATTGTTTTTCAATCTGTTCCAGTGCTTCTAAATCACCGCTTGCCACGATGGTAATACGGGTAATACCATCATCTGTGGTTGTACCTGCGGTAATACTTTCTACGTTATAGCCTCTTCGAGAAAATAAGCCTGAAATACGGCTCAAAACACCGGAAGTATTATTAACAATAATCTGAAATACCTTTTTCTGCATATTACATTACACCTTTCTAATCGCCATCTTTTCCATCATATCAACCAGATATAAGTCTGTCAACAAAGGGATTTGTGATCTGTAAAACTACCCTTTATCGCTTTCGCTACATTTGGAGAGCGCCAAGGTCCCTGTTCGGGCAACTTCCACAATACTGATAGAACGAAACATCGCAAGCAACCCCTTCACACGATCCGGTGCATCGCAAATCTGAATAATCATAAAGTGCTTTGACATATCTACAATTTGAGCGTTCATAATTTCACAAATTTCCATGATTTCCTTACGATTATTTGTATTATATTTGATTTTTACAAGCATCAATTCCTTGGTAATGCATTGCTGTTCCTTCAAAGTTTTTACTTTGATAACATCTAATTTTTTGTTTAACTGCTTTTCTATTTGTTCTATGGTGCGTTCGTCGCCACTGCTGACGATGGTCATGCAGGACACTTCGGGACTATCTGTTTCGCCTACAGCAAGACTGTCGATATTAAAACAGCGTCGCGAAAACAGACCAGCAACTTTGCATAATACACCGGCCTGATTTTCCACCAAAACGGAATAAATTCTCTTTTTCATATTACAATTCTCCTCTGACTATACCAAGTCCATTGGATCAATATTGCATTCCAGTATCATAGAAGTATCTTCTTTCAAAAATGCATCAATTGTCGCATCGCAGGATGACATATCTTCTAATCGAATAAAAGGAATATGATAACTCTCAGATAGTTTGGAAAAATCGGGACTACCTGACAAATCTACAACAGAATATTTGTCTTGATAGGAAAAATGTTGATATTGGCGCACCATACCAAGATAATTATTCTTGAAAATTACAATTTTTACTTGAATACCATGCTGTATCATGGTGGCAAGTTCCATCATAGACATCTGGAATGATCCATCTCCACACACCGCTACTACTTGTCTGTTGGGGGCGGCAACTTTTGCTCCGATTGCAGCTGGAATAGAATATCCCATGGTACCCATACCCCCGGAGGTCAAAAACTTACCTGATTTGATTTGTGCATATGCACAGGACCAAATCTGATTTTGTCCAACATCTGCAACATATACTGCGTTGTCTTCCATCTTTTCGGTTAGTTTACGAATAAAACACTCAGGATCTACATAATTGGCATCGGGTTTACGAATGATTGCCATAGCGGATTTGTATTCATTTAATACATTAATCCAATCGCAATAATCTGCGGACAACTCTTCTGCTAAAAAGTCTTCAAATATATGCTTTGCGTCACCTACAATGGGAATGGTAGGTCCTGCATTCTTGCCGATTTCAGCAGGGTCCACATCTATGTGAACCAAAATCTTATCCTTCGTAATCAAATCCGGCTGACTAATGGCTCTATCTGCCACTCTGGCTCCTGCCATAATGACCAAATCTGCCTCATTCATTGCTCTATTAGCATAAGGTTTGCCATTATTTCCAACCATACCATAGTATAGAGGATGGTTGGTCGGCATAACCCCGATACCCATCATGGTAGTCACCACAGGGATGTTGTGATTTGTCGCAAAGGTGCGTAATACATCTTGCGCTTCACTAAGTAAAATTCCACCGCCTGCACAAATAATAGGGCGTTTTGCTTTTTCCAGTTCTTTTATCACTTTTCGTATCTGAACAATATTTCCCTTTACAGTAGGCTTGTACGTGCTAAGAGAAACGCTCTCCGGATATTTAAACTTAGGAATGGGTGCATTTTGGATATCTATGGGGATATCAATTAACACAGGCCCTTTTCTGCCGCTATTTGCAATATAGAAGGCTTCTTTAAATACACGGGGAATGTCGTTTACATTTTTGATCAAATAACTATATTTTACAAAAGACTCTACAGCGCCGTATATATCTGCTTCCTGAAACACATCACTTCCCAGAAGCTCACTATTCACCTGTCCTGTAATACAGATCAAAGGAATGCTGTCAGCAAAAGCGGTAGCAATTCCCGTGATTACATTGGTGGCACCGGGACCGGAGGTGACAGCACAAACACCGGGACGTCCTGTCATTCTTGCTACGCCGCTTGCTGCATGTGCGGCGTTTTGCTCTGTTCGTACCAAAATGGGGCGAATATCAGAATCTAATATGCTGTTATAAAAAGGGCAGATAGCAACACCGGGATATCCAAATACCTCTTTCACACCCTCTGCCTCTAAACATTTAACGATTGCATCAGCACCTATCATAGGAAAAGTTCCTCCACAAGTCTTAGAAACATAATAATTTGATATATTTTATCATTAAACGATATTCTACCACATTTTAACGGAAATAAAAAGGGTGTATTTTAACATGTTAATAAATTAAGACTATATTTTATTCAAAAAAATGGGTTGATGCATAAAATGCACCAACCCACAATTTTAAGATTATTTCAGATATAATTATCTAGCGTAGAATCTGTCGCAAGCTTCCTGAATGATTTCAAGATATCTGTCCAGACCCATATCCTTCAAGGTAGGGATGTAAACAGCTTCGAAATCATCAGCAGTATATTCGCCGGTCACAAATTTCACTCTGGATTCTTCCATATATGTCTTAATGTCAGCAGCAAGTCTTGCGTACTCAGCCGCATCTGCAGGATCTACTGTAAACTCAGGCATGGTATATTCCTCACCCATGTTATCCGGCCAAATCTTGTTAGCTTCCTGCTGCTCAGGTCTCCAGAAGTAGTTGCGAGCATACTCGTCAGTCTGAACCATCGGGCCACCGCCAACTGCTGCTCTGTTGTACTGAGCCATAGCATACTGCATGGACAAACCATCGGGATTGTGAGTAATCCAGTCAGTATATCTAGCATCGCCATTTTCATCATAGAAGTAAGATTCGCCTTCTACACAAAAGTTGAACAGCATCTTACCAGCCTCAGTATAACCATAGTTCAGGAACTGAAGTGCCAATTCTCTATTATCGCACTGAGGAGTAAGCCATGCAATTCTTCCGCCAGCAGGCTTGGAATAGAATGCATAACCAGCGCGAGCAACGCCATCTTCACCCTTCAAGCTGGGCATAGGACGAACATGCCAATTCTCACCAAGTCCGGAGGTAGGATCTTCTGCATATGCCATATAGGTACCGATACCGGAACCGATGGAAGCATGCCATACTGCAGTACCATCGCCGTAAACGGTGTTCTCAAGATAAGTAAAGCTGGTATCCATCAAGCCCTTCTCAACAAGGCTTCTTGCCCACATGATGAAATCTTTGTATTCAGGCTCAGCGTAACCACAGTGAACCTGACCATCAACCTGGTACAAAGCTGCTGCTACAAGGCCGAAAGGAGATGTCCAGTAACCATACTCAGCGGGAGCAAGCAAGTGAGAAGACTGGAAAGGAGTCTGCATGCCTTCTACTTCCAAACTCTTGGTCAAGTAAGCTTCCAACTCTTCGATGGTGTCGGGAACTTCCATGCCCCACTCATCCAACCAGTCACCACGTACAAGCATACCGGATGCAGAACGCATCTCTTTACTTGCAGGAATCTGACCAAAGCCGATGTAAACACCATCATCGGTCTTGTATGTACGGTTCAAATCGGGATGACCATTGTCCAATACTGCTACATAGTCAGGAGCATACTGCTCTAACTCTTCGCGAGTGATGGGGGAAATGATGCCATCTTCAATTGCAGCCTGAGGACCACCAGCATATGCGCTGTAAGGAGTCCAAATAACGATATCAGGCAAATTGCCATCTGCAAACAACAAGTTCATTGCATTGTTGTCTTCGCAGATAACGAACTCAATGGTAACACCGGTGTATTCCTGCCATGCTTTTGCAAAAGGAGTTGCGGTGATATCCTTAGAAACTGCAGCTACAGGCTTATCGTTGATCATTGCGATAGTCAAAGTCTCATCGGTATCAAGAGGATAAGTAACACCTGCGGTTTCAACAGAGCCCTCAACGGAGCTCTCTACTGCAGCACTATCGCTGTTAGCTACTTCTTCAGCGCCACAAGCAGCCATAGTACCAAGAATCATAGCGCCAGCCAAAACTGCGCCCAAGATTCTTCTTACATTCTTTCTCATATTATTTTCCTTCCTTTCTATTTTTCTGTAATGTTTTACAGATAAATTTATTTTACTATTGTTGCAAATAAATGTCAACGATTTGCACAAAATTATTAGTTATTTCTTGTTCTTTATGGATGAATATAAATAAATATTGTTAAAATGAAATCTATTGCAAACAAGAGAAAATTATGTTAGATTTTAACTGATGTGACAAATGAAGGAGGAAATTGATTTGAAACGCAATTTACTTAAAATAATATTATCTTTTATGCTGTCTTGTTTTTTACTGACCGGCTGCGGGGAAACACAGGATTTATCTCAATTCAAGCAGAGTATGGAGGATATTTGTTCTAAGATTGCAGAAATTGATATTGCAATCAACAGCATTGACCCCAATAAGACCACCGCACCCGATGAGTTATTAAGCTATATGAGCGATTTAGATATTATCTTCCAGTCTTTTGGTGCAATGGATTTCCCTCACGAATTTGATTACTTAGAAGAAATGGCCGCAGAAGCAGCCACTTATATGACCGAGGCGGTAAAGAGTTACAAAGATGCATACAGCAACGGTTCCTATAATGAATACATTGCAGAATATGCAGGGAAGAATTACGAACGCGCATATAAAAGATTGCAAATCGTTTTGGCTTTTCTTCACGGTGAAGAACCTGACGATGCAAATCTGTCCATTGAATACTAAACATTTACATTTATCATATAGCACATTCAAATTAAGCATAGTAAATAATTAAGGGCCGATGAAAAATTTCATCAGCCCTCTTCTTTTCCTTTACATCAAATCAATTTCAAACAATCTTGCCTGTTCATCTTCTGTGAACCGAATGGATAAAACATTGTCTTTTAAGCCATAATTCGTAGGCAGATTCTTAGGATATCCCACCTTCGCATCTTTCACCTTTAAGCCAGGGAAAGGAATTTCTATTTCTTTGTTACCCTTTAAATTCCAAACTCCAAGGAAAAGTTTCTTTTCTGCCATAATACCCACAGCAACGGTACCATCTCCAACAGATGCATAACCAAGTGGCAAGTAAGGTACACATTTCTTTTTGTATGGTGTCATCACGTGATAGTATTCAATACCTTCTTTGATCAATGCCTTTTTTTTGTCCGCCAAAAGATTGACTCTGGAAGCCAAATGCACACGACCCAAAATGGCATTGAGCATATTGATAACCACCAATTCTTCGCTTACCATTTCGTCAGATTTTTCAGCACCAACCACATCATAAATGTCGGTGTTTACAGGATAACTCCAAACAGCCGCCTGTTCAGGCAACACTGCAGTAAACATGTTTGCAACAATGTAAGGATACAGATAATAATGAATCTGATCGGAAGTAGAACAAAGAGGATGCAAACTCATGGACTTGTAATCCAATCTCTGACCACCGCTGGCACAATTTTCAAATATAACATTGGGATGTCTTTCGGTGATTTCTTTCACCCATTCTGCTCTTGCTTCGCAATGCTGCTGTAAGCCGTCAGCCAAGCTATCGCTGTTCAATTCTGTGCCAGGACCACACTCTTCGTTATAGTCAAACTTAATATAATCAGCGCCATATTCATCGCACATTCTGTCGATGACTTCGTTCAAATATGCTCTAACCTTGGGATGCCTCATATCCAGGAAATAACGTCCCATCTCGCAGATTTTTTTGCCGTTTCTGGTGAGGAAGCAATCGTCATCATAGTATTCCAACATTTCTTTACAATGCTGTCCTACCACTTCAGGTTCAATCCACAGACCAAATTTCAAACCATGACTATGTACATAGTCTGCCATCGCAGCGATGCCTGCCGGGAAACGGTCACGGCTTTCATACCATGCACCGGTGTAATTATAGATGGTATCAGGATCCACATCATCATGCCAACCGCAGTCAATGACATAGTACTGGGCGCCTAATTTAGCAACCTCAGGTACCAAGGCTTTGGTCACATGCTCAAAAGGGGCATTCCATGCCAAATGCATATATTCGTTAAATATAACAGGCAAATCTGCATCTGGCGCAAAGTAAGGAACCAGTGTACGACGATAATGGGTCATTTCTGCAATCACTTCATTCAATGAATTGCCGTATGCAACAGCAACGGGAACAGTGACATAACTTGCTCCCGGAGCCAGTTTTTTGCACCAGGAATGATACATTTGGTCAGGACCACTTAGATAGAGATAAAACTCTTTGCTACTGATAGGCCCCAATTCGTAATACCAGTCGTTATCGCTCTCAATCTGGAACATTACGAACTTACTTGTCTTTCTGTTTTCCACAATACCCATGGGGAAGAAGGCATTGGTTGCTTTGCTTCCGATATTCACTCTGCGGAAGGTTGCAGAAGGACGAAACAGATTTAATTCACGAAAACTGCTTACTTTAGGCTGGTTCTCATAGTGATGGCAACTGGTAAACTCATGGAAATACATGTTTTGCAAATCATCCATTCCATCACTAAACAATGTAGTGCTGTTTGCGCTTTCCAGTATCACTTCTTCGTTTGAAATATTGGTAATCTTATGGAAGGTACGAATGGCGTTGGTACCCTCATTTGCAATATAAAAACTTTCTACCTGCAGTCGTTCAGACTTGGTTATAATACATAGCTGATTCCCCTGAATGCTATGAGAAACATATTGCAGATTTCCTCTTTCCAATGTGCCGATACGTTTGTGGGTGCCTCCAAAGGGGGGATGGTTATCTCCTGCCAACTGTATATCAACCAAACCTAATTTATTTTTGACACTCCCTTCATCGTATCCCGGCGTGGTGCCAAATCCTTCCGGAAGAACAACCTTTTTATCTTCTAAAACAATAAAATGTAGGTCTTTAAAAATAATATCCATACTCATCATTCTCCTCTCTGGAAATTTTGTTAAAATTATATCATTGCTAAATTTTTATGTCAATGAAACAGGGAACTGTAAACATTGCAAAATACAGACATTTCATGCAAAAAACAGACATTAAAAAGACGAAGATGCATTATACATCTTCGTCTATAGTAACAAAGGACTTACCCCATTGTTTCATTCTTGCTTCATAGGCTTCATTATACCGATAATCTTTCCAGAATGTTAGAATACACATATCTTCCTCAGACTCACGATTGTCTAAAGCATGAAAGCATCCTGCAGGAATAAAAATCACCTGATTAGGTACCACATCAATAATTTCTTCATCCAATTGCAGTTTGCCATGTCCTGAAAGAATGTAATATATCTCATCCTCATCATGTACACCGCCGCCCAGTGCGCAACCTGCTTTTACGGTGCCATGATTCATTTGAATCACTCCATCCCTTCCGGTAACAACATGATCCAAAATCATTCTTGAGGCATATTCTTCTCCAAACATTAAGGGTTTTACATTATTTACATTGGTGAAAAAAGGCTTTAACTTGTTATTTTCCATGGGTACCCTCCTACTGAAAATCAATCATAATTTTAATCTTAGTGCTGCGATAATTTTCTTCCTGTTCAAAAACATCCAAACAATTTTCGAAAGGAACATGATGGGAAATCACCGACGTTAATTTAATCGGATTATTTACAATCATTTCACAAAAAGCGGGTGCATTTCCATATCTGCCAGCTGCACCCACAAGACTCTTGCACCCAAGGACAAGATTATCCATGGGTATGTCATCCAGGTTCCTTTCATAAAAACTAATCACAGAAATTCTTGCATAACGTCTTGTGGCTAAAATACATTGTTTTAAAGCAGAACCGGCGCCTGATGTTTCGATTGCAAAAGAGGCTCCTTTCCCACCTGTCAATTGCAAAATTTTAGAAACAGCATCTTCCTTCACACAGTTGATTATCTTGTCAGCACCAACCTCTAATGCCTTTTGCAATTTAGCATCTGTTCGCCCTACCAAAATCACCTGTCCGGCGCCTAAATATTTGGCCATCCAAGCACATATCAATCCAATGGCACCGGTACCATAGATTACAGCGGTATCATTATCTGATAGCGATACATTGCGAAATGCGTCATAAGCGATAGAACCGGGTTCGATTAATGCGCCTTCATCCATCGTCACTTCATCAGGCAAATGATACACATGATGTTCCGGCATTAACATATATTCTGCAAAACAACCATCCCAACAATCTACTGTTCCAACAGAACGCAAGTCCGGGCAAGCAGTATAATCACCACTTCTGCAGATGTCACAGATGCCACAGGAAGTGAAGTTATCTGCGTACACACGGTCACCGGGCTTAAACTTTGTAACTTTCTCACCCACAGATTCAACAATTCCTGCCCATTCATGACCAAATCTGCAAGGATATACGATTTCTCCACTTTTTATAAAACTACTTTCGCCGGTATAAATTGAACTATCCGTAGCACAAACACCGGTGCGCAACACCTTCATTACTATCATGTTTTCTGTTGCAATGGGCTTAGGTACCTCTTCCATACGAGCATCTCTTGGACCATAGACAGTAATCGCCTTCATTTTATCCATAAATCATAATCCTTTCTTGCTGCTACGCTTTCTCTAATCTTTTTTATTATTACACCAACTGATGTTGAAACAAAATTCAAAAGAAGCTCCCGCAGGAATAACTGAAGTATATCCTCTTTTACCAGCTCTGTCCGGAGCATCAAATGGTACAGTACAGGGTTCCGGTGTAATACTGTAAATGTTTTGGAATGCCCCATTGTTTAACCATAAGCCCAAATATGGAACTTTATCTTCATCCACAGTGAATATTAACTTACTTTTATCCGCATATTCTAAACCAAAACAGCCTTCAGGCATTGGTGCTAAATAATAAAATTTATAGGTTACACCTTCTTTATGGAATCCCGATAGCTGATCTTTGGGCAAAACAGTCAAATCATTCTCTGTAGAACAAAACATCATTTCCGTAGGAGTATTTTCATCAAAGGGAGTGAATACATGTGCTCCATCTTCTCCTTGTAGCATAATATGTCCTGCCCAAAGAAAAGGGAAATCTTCCTGACCATAATTGCAAATCCGATAGGTAATATTAATTCCGCCATTATTTGCAGGCATAATTTGTTTATGATAGATGATATTAAAAACCTTGGATTTACAGGACAATTCTGCGCCGCCATCACTCAACTCATCGACATGGAACGGTAATCTGCAGATTTCCCCATGATCCGGATAGGATACACCTGCATACTCACCTGCGCAAGGGGTATACGGATCCACCGTGGGAAACATATCATCGAAGGCGCTGCATTCCGAATCGCAGTAGGAACCGTCATAGGAAAGTGTCTTATATTCCTCATTGGATTTTACAATCAACAGTTCTCTGCCCGTAGAATTAACTTGCAAAGAGGCCATTTTCCCGCCATCTTCCGGCAAAAAGATGGCAGTCAAATCTCTGCTTTTAATCAGAATTGCAGGGCGATTCTTAAATGTACATTGTTGCATAGATATCTCCCCTATTTAATATCCTGATGTGGGTGCATTTCCTTTGATTGATTTGATCACACGGCTGGACCCCAAACGGGATGTACCTAATGCGACAAATGCTTTTGCATCTTCCAAATTATTCATACCGCCTGCGGCTTTGATAGAAACATGAGGTCCAATATTGGACGCAAATAAACACACATCTTCCTTGGTTGCGCCACCGGTGGAAAAACCGGTAGAAGTCTTAATATATTCAGCCCCTGACCGAGTCACAATTTGACACATTTTTATCTTCTCTTCTTCGGTTAGAAGACAGGTTTCAATAATGACCTTCAGAAGTTTTCCGTTGCAGGACGCTTTGATGGCTTTGATTTCTTCTAAAATAGCATCAAATTTCTTCTCCTTCACCCATCCGATATTGATTACCATATCAATCTCTTCTGCCCCGTTTTTGATGGCATCTTCTGTTTCAAAACATTTTACTGCGGTAGTGTTATACCCATTGGGAAATCCGATAACAGTACAAATGTTTAATCTCTCTCCCACGTACTCCTTTGCCTGCTTTACAAAGGAGGGAGGAATACAAGCAGAAGCCGCATGATATTCTATGGCTTCATCCAGAATCGTTTTTATTTGCGCCCAGGTGGACTCTTGCTTCAATAAGGTGTGATCTACCTTGTTTAAAATATCTTCTAATTTCATTTTTTATCTTTCCTTTCGTTCCTTAATAAGTTCTGCATTGGTTATCAAATTACAGCAAAACTCCAAACTTCTCATACAATAAATCCAAAATTTCATGTCGATATGGCATGGAAGGACCGGACCCGTATCTGGTGACGGAAATCGCAGCCGTACATGTGGCAAATTTCAATGCAATATCCATGGGCAACCCTTCCGCAATTGCAGTTGCCAATCCTCCGTTAAATGCATCCCCGGCGCCGGTGGTTTCAACGGCGTTTACCTTTAACGCAGGAATGGTGATTTCTTCTTTTCCGTTGCTGTAGAATACGCCTCTGGCCCCCAGCGTAATAATCACATTTTTTACACCCATTTCAAAAAATTTTTGGGCGGCAAGTCTGCAATCCTCAATACTATTTACTGCAATACCTGTAAATTGTTCTGCTTCTGTTTCGTTGGGCGTCACATAATCGATGCCGGAAAACAAAGACACCGGAACATCTAAATAGGGCGCCGGATTTAAAATAAACGGTTTATTATATTTGGCTGCAAGTTCTTTGGCGGTAAGTACCGCTTCGTAGGTGGTTTCAAACTGGGTCAATACGGCATCGCAGTCTGCAAAATCTTTTTCTGCCGTAAGAACACTGACTCTGTCCACTCTCTCATTTGCACCCAGTACTACAATAATGCGGTTTTGCGCATCTCTCTCATCGATTTCAATCAAGGCACTTCCGGATTCATCATTCTCATCTACAATGACATATTGTTCACTCATGCCTTCAGAGGTATAGTGGTCTTCCAACACTTTACCCAGCACATCCTTGCCTCTTCGACTGATAATCATTGCGGTACATCCTGCCCTGTGGGCTGCTGTCATTTGATTGCTTCCTTTTCCGCCGGGACCAAAACGAACCGTTGTGCCTTTCACTGTCTCTCCTGCCACCGGTAGATGGGGTGCAAATCCGGTTACATCAACAATCAGTGAACCGGGGCCAATCACTTTTGCCATAGCTTTGTCTTCCTTTCTATATCGTGATAATTTCCCCCTGATACATCAATAAATAGTTGCAATGCGGGGATGTTTCTTTCATTTTCTCTTGAAAAATTCCGGGATTGCCGCCATGTTCAGCAAAGTTCCAAAAGTGACAGGGAATGGAAAGTTTAGGCTGTAAAATGGAAATGACTTCTGCAGCCTGAGCTTCGTTTAGGTTCCCAAAAGCTCCATTGATTGGCAAAATCAACAAATCAATATGCTGAAACAAGGGATTCTCCAAATAATCCGGGCGAAATGCAGTATCTCCCATAATATAGACGCTCTTTCCTGCCACTTCTATCAACAAGCCAATGGCGTAGGGGGTATCCTTTCCGTGATCACAGGGTACTGCGGTAATTCTTAGAAGATTTCTATCTATGCTGTCCCCCACTCGTAAGAATGTAACATTTGATTGTATTCCAAGTTTATCGCACTCTTCTTTCGTGTCCATAGCACCAATAAACTCAGTGCGTCCATCTTCCAGCAACGCTGTCATACTATCAGGATCAAAATGATCGTAATGTGCGTGGGTAGAAATTACTGCATCAAAGGCAATTTCTTCCGGTTGTAAAATCTGTGGCATTAATCTTTTAAAGCCAAAATAACGTTCGCAGCAATTAGACAGGTATAGGTCAACCGCATACATTTTATCGTCAGCGGTTTTGAATACAAATCCTGCCTGGCCCAAAAAACCAATCCCAATGCTGCCTTCCTCTACACGAAAAGATTTTAATTTCTCACTAAATCTCATATTTGATTCTCTCCTTTACATTAAAAATCTCTTGCAAAGCCACCACAGGTCCATCCACCATCTACAGGAATTACAGTACCTGTCATATAGGAGGACAAATCAGATGCTAAGAAAGCACATACATTTGCCACTTCTTCCGGTTTGCATTGACGCCCCATGGGAATATGGGATAAGAGACCTTGCATGGCAGTGTTTTGAGACCAAAGTTGATTCGTCAAATCAATGCCAATGGATCCGGGACAAACCACATTTGCTCGTATTCCTTGAGGGGCCAATTCTAACGCAATGGCTTTTGTAAAGTGAATGACACCCGCTTTGGCCGCATCAAAGGCGCACTGATTACGTAGCCCTACCATACCAACAATAGAGGAAATGTTAATAATTGAACCACCTTCTGTCATATAAGGAATGGCTTTTTTAGTACAATGATAGGTACCGGTTAAATCCACGTTGATAATCGCATCCCACCATTCATCATTAAACTCATCCACATGCTTTCTTTCGTCTGGTCCAACATTGATTCCTGCGTTGTTAATTAGGACCTGAATAGAACCCAAATCAGCGGAAATGGCTTCCATTGCGATACCTACAGCTTTTGCATCGGTAATATCAAAATCATAACCTTTCGCAACAAATCCTAAATGACATATTTCTTCTGCTGCTTTTTCTGCATTTTTCAGATCGCAGACCGCAACTTTTGCACCATTTTCAGCAAATATCTTTGCCATAGGCAAACCGATACCTCCACAGGCACCTGTAATTACAACCACTTTATCTTTTAACGAAATTTCCATTCTGTTACTCCTCGCCGGTGTATTTCGGCTTCAATAAAATTTTAAGGGCTTTTCCTGCTTCCAACTCTTCAAAGCATGTTTTCCAATCCGTCAAATCTCTGACTTGGAATAAAGGACGAACATTTAATTTGCCACTTGCCATCAAAGAAAGTGCCATGTTCCAACCTTCATAACTGGAACTCATGTTAAACTGTACGTCAATTACCTTCATCATCGCTGCATTCCATGGCACTTCTACAGTTTCCTTACCGGTCATACCAATGGCGCATAATCGGCCTCTTTTCTTAAGTACATGAATCGCGGTACGAATTGCACTTCCTGCACCGGATGCCTCAACGACCAAATCAGCTCCAATCCCGGTTTCTTTGAGAATGATTTCTTCGGCATTCTCTTTTGTAACATCAATAAATATATCATAACAGTCTAATTCATCTGCTATTTTTAAACGATATTCCACATCTGCTGTGGTGCCACAAAGAATGACTTTTCCTGCGCCGGAAATCTTTGCCATTTGTGCAGCCAATAATGCGATAGGACCTACGCCCATAATCACCACATTTTCACCCGCTCTAACGGTAGCTCTTTCCAACAGTTGATGCGCTACAATTGCGGTCGGCTCAGCCATGGCAGCTTCCTCCATGGAAAGACCTTCCGGGACTTTATGTAATAAATGCTCCGGCATCACTAAATATTCCGTAAATGCACCATCAATCCCCCATCCAATAGAGCGTTTGTCGGAACAGTTCTGTATGTGTCCGTTTCGACACTGATCGCATGTTCCACAGGCCTTGTTGTGGGGTTCTCCAACCACTCTATCCCCTGCAACAAAGGTTTTTACTTTGCTGCCAACTTTCACGACTTCTCCGGAAAATTCATGTCCTAATATGACCGGCGGATAATAAGGATATTGATCATGATAAATATGTAAGTCTGTTCCGCAGATGCCACCGTAAGACACTCTGATTAACACTTCATCGTCACTGCAGGTAGGAATCGGACAATCCTTTAATCCCAGATGTTCTACTCCCGCTTTTTCTTTTACCAAAGCAAGCATTTCAAATTGCTCCTCTCTGTGATTATCGTTAATTCAAGTACTAGAATACTGCTTGTAATTCTATATTATTTCAATTATGATATAAATAATATGAAAAATGAATCATTATATATACAATATGGTGCAAGCAATAAGGAGAAACATGAAATGAACCAAAATCCAATCATTCCAACCCCGAACAAAAACCCCTGCGAACCCGGTAACTTTTCATTTCATGCAGTTCATAATACCAGAATATACAAAGAAAACGATCCCCATATTGATGATACACATATTCATCCCTTTTACGAAATTTATGTAAACAAATCAGGCAATGTATCTTTTCTTATCAATCAGACAATTACAAAATTACAGAAAGGGGATATTATTTTTTCTTCACCGGGCACATTTCATCATTGCTTATATCATGAGTTCGGTATTCACGAACACTTTTGTGTATGGTTCCAAGTAGACGGTAATAATTCTATGGCAGATTTTTTGAGAGAGAATTTACGAGAAGGATTCCATCGATTAAATGCTTCCCGACACGAAGAATTATTTGATTTGTTAGAAGAATTGACCTTCTTATCAGAACAGAAGGGCCAAGTATTTGAAAAGTCTGTAGCATTCTTTTCTTTATTACAACTACTTTCTCATAGCGAACATAATGAAGAAAATCACGAAAAACCGAATCTTCCGGATAAATTTCAAGAAATGTTGGAATACGTGAATCATAATTTTACTTCCATTCATGACGTGAAAGAAATCGCCCATGCCTGTCACACAAGCACTGCCACAATGAATCGTCTCTTCCGTCAATATTTGCAGTTGTCGCCTCATCAACTCTTAACATCCCGACGAATGTCTTATGCAGAACGCTTATTACAGGAGGGATACACTGTCACAGAAAGTTGTTTTTCTGCAGGGTTTTCAGACTGTTCTCATTTTATAGCTGCATTTAAAAAGGTTTACGGCTTAACCCCATATCAATATAAAAAACAACTATAAGTATGATATATTTCGATAAAAACAAATGCTACGATGTCCGTGAAAACATCGTAGCATTTTATTATCGTATAAATATACTATATAGACTTAGAACTTACCTGCTTCAGCAGCTTCCTGAATAGATACTGCAACTGCAACAGTCATACCAACCATGGGGTTGTTACCTGCACCGATGAGACCCATCATTTCTACATGAGCGGGTACGGAGGAAGAACCTGCAAACTGTGCATCAGAGTGCATACGTCCCATGGTATCAGTCATACCGTAGGAAGCAGGACCTGCAGCCATGTTGTCGGGATGAAGGGTACGTCCTGTACCACCACCGGAAGCAACGGAGAAGTACTTCTTACCCTGCTCCAAGCACTCTTTCTTATAGGTACCTGCCACGGGATGCTGGAATCTGGTAGGATTGGTAGAGTTACCGGTGATGGAAACGTCTACGCCTTCCTTGTGCATGATTGCAACGCCTTCCAATACATCATTGGAACCATAGCAATTCACCTTAGCACGAAGTCCTTCAGAATAAGGTTTACGGAATACTTCTTTTACAGTGTTGGTATAAGGATCATATTCTGTTTCAACATAAGTAAATCCGTTGATACGAGCGATAATCTGTGCTGCATCCTTGCCCAAACCATTCAAAATAACGCGCAGGGGATTCTTACGAACTTTGTTCGCTTTCTCTGCAATACCAATAGCACCCTCTGCAGCTGCAAAGGACTCATGTCCTGCAAGGAAGCAGAAGCACTCGGTCTCTTCTTCCAAAAGCATCTTGCCCAAATTACCATGACCAAGACCAACCTTACGGGTATCAGCTACAGAGCCGGGAATACAGAAAGCCTGAAGACCCTCACCAATTGCTGCTGCAGCATCTGCCGCTCTTCTGCAATCCTTCTTGATTGCAATTGCTGCACCTACAATATATGCCCAACATGCATTTTCAAAACAAATGGGCTGAATGCCTTTGATCTGATTATATACATCAAGACCTGCATCCTTTGTAATTTTCTCAGCTTCCTCGATGGAGGAAATGCCTACGCTGTTTAATACGGAATTGATTTTCTCAATTCGTCTTTCATATGATTCAAATAATGCCATCTTACGTTTCCTCCTATCTTATTCGTGTCTGGGGTCAATAATCTTTACTGCATCAGCAACACGGCCATACTGACCTTTTGCCTTTTCCCATGCAGTGTTAGGATCATCGCCCTTCTTGATAAAGTCAGTCATTTTGCCAAGGCTTACGAACTGATAACCGATAATCTGATCTTCAGCATCCAAAGCGATACCGGTAACATAACCTTCAGCCATTTCCAAGTAACGAGGTCCCTTCGCCAAAGTACCGTACATAGTACCAACCTGGCTTCTTAAACCTTTACCAAGGTCTTCAAGACCTGCACCTACTGGAAGTCCGTCTTCTGAGAATGCAGACTGAGTACGTCCGTAAACGATCTGTAAGAATAATTCTCTCATAG